>OHJX01000007.1_pt1 | contig 244058 bp, 238 predicted proteins | sample 1568671 | NCBI WGS metagenome assembly OHJX01 (sample SAMEA3879589, study PRJEB24766) | human gut metagenome | biome: human-associated habitat; feature: feces | place: USA | collected 1985/1987 | reverse complement strand
GACTGTGGAGTGTACAGGAACCTGTGAGTATATTTAATCACATTTTGAGTGGCAGGAACATACCATGTCAGAAAAGTATCTCATAGTTTTAGATATGCAGGAAGATTTCATATATGGAGCACTTGGAAGTCCGGAGGCACGCGGGATTGTTCCGGCAGTTGTGGAAATGGTAAAGAATTTTGACGGAACTGTAGTATTTACCAAGGATACACACCAGGATAATTATATGGATACCCAGGAGGGAAAATTTCTGCCCGTACCACACTGTATCAATTTAACAAAAGGATGGGAGCTTATTGAGCCCCTGGAAATCATACAGAAGGAGAAAAATTACCCGGTATATACCAAGGGTACCTTTGGATGCACCTGCCTGGCTGCAGATTTACAGGCGGCGCACAGCAAACAGGAGATTGCATCTGTTGAGTTCATCGGAGTTTGTACGGATATCTGTGTAGTATCCAATGCGCTGCTGTTAAAGGCATATCTGCCGGAAGTGCCCGTGATTGTACATGCATCCTGCTGCGCAGGAGTTACCCCACAAAAACACGAAGCGGCGTTAGAAACCTTGAGAAGCTGTCAGATCATGGTCAGATAGGAAAACTGAGTCTGCGAAAAAGCTTTGAAAAAACAGACTAAAAATTGATAACAGGAGGATATTTTACGATGAGAAAGAATTTCGGAGCAAAACCATGGACTTATCCGCAGCCGGTATTGATGATTGCAGCCTATGGAGAGGATGGTACCCCCAATGTAATGAATGCAGCCTGGGGCGGAATCAGCGACGACACCCAGATCTCCATCTGTGTCAGTGCGGAACACAAAACCACAAAAAACATTCTGTCCAGAAAAGCCTTTACAGTCAGCATGGCAGAGGCTTCCTGTGTAAAGGAATGCGACTATGTGGGAATTGTGTCCGGAAACGATGTGCCGGATAAATTCCAAAAAGCCGGATTTCATGCAGAACCGTCTGAGTTTGTAGATGCTCCCATGATTAAGGAGCTTCACATGGCGCTGGAATGTAAACTGGTAAGCTATGATCCGGAAACCTGCAGATTAGTGGGAGAAATCGTCAATGTCAGTGCAGACGAAAGTATCATCGGAGACGACGGAAAGATTGATCCGGAGCGTCTTCAGCCCATCATCTTTGATCCGGTACATAATAAATATCGGGTCATGGGGGAAGTGGCAGGAAATGCATTCCGGGATGGATTAGCGCTGAAATAGAGAGAACAATTTTAAGCACTTGCAAAATAGCAGGATACAGAGGTGAACACATGAATCGCATAAAGAAATCAAATCTGATTCTGGCAGAAAATCTTGTTGAGGATATCATGGATAAATTTGAGGCCTGCGGCATTGCGGCGGCCATTATCGATGGTAACGGAAATACTGCATTTGAGAAATTCTGGGGTGTCCGGGATCAGGAATCCGGTAAAGAGGTAAACGGAGATACCATTTTCGGAATTGCCTCTGTGACAAAATCCTTTACCAGCCTGGCCATTATGCAGCTGGAAGAGAGGGGAATCCTTGATCTTGATGATCCGGTCAGCAACTATATCCCCGAATTTACTAACAAAAATCAGGATACCATTACGATCCGGCACCTTTTAAGTCATGCAGGAGGATTTTTCCCTCTTCCCAGAATTTTAGTCAATCAGGTTGCCGAAACGCTGGGGCTTGACGAATCAGTGACAGGTGATTTTGCCTATCATGAAGGATTGGCCCGGGAGGGAATCCGCCTGATTGCCAAACGTCTGGATGAACAGACAAAGGAACACGGTTTAAACGGAAGACCAGGAGAGTATCTGAGCTATTGTAATGATGGCTTTTGCCTTTTATCCGACATCATCCGGAGATACGGCGGTGAACCGTCCTTTGCCGATTATCTTATCAAAAACATCCTGAACCCCCTTCATATGGACAGAAGTTTTTGTGATTTTATCCGCCCCAGCCTCGACGAAAATGCCGCCACCCTTTATAAAAAGACGGACAACACCATGATCGGTCATAGAAACTACCATGATAACGCCCTGGTTTTAAACGGAAGCGGCGCAATGAAATCTACCTTAAATGATTTGAAAAAATACCTTCACATGTACCTGAACCTGGGCCGAACAGCAGACGGCAGCAGAATCCTGAGCCAGTACCGCGTCCGTGAAATGTGCAAGCCCCGCCAGCCCTATAATGGAAACGGCGCTTACGGGTACGGGTTATCCATGAAGCAGATGGATGATTTGACCATCATTGAGCATGGAGGCTCGCTTCCCGGTGTTTCTTCCCATATTGCATGGTCCTATGAAGCAGATGCAGGGGTAATTGTTCTGTGCAATACCTCCGGCGTTCCGGTCGGCCTGATCTCGGATGGACTGATGAAGGTTTATAACGGAAAAAGTCCTCTTGAAAAAAGAGATACCTGGCAGGAGACTCCCTGGAGCGAGGAGACCAGGAATGCTGCAGCAGGCACCTATCTTTCTGGCGAGGGAGTCACCGTAAAGCTGTATTTGAAGGAGGACGGTTCTGTCGGACTTACGGAGAATGGAACAGAAAAACCGTTGATTACCGTCAATCCCTGCGCCGCCCTTGTACGAAATCCCTGTTCTGATTTATTTCTTCGATTGATCAGCGATGAAGAGAGGGGTATTTTTGCCATTGCATACGGAAGCCGTATGATTCCCAGAATCCAGTAAAAACTCAGGAAGCTGATTTCAACTTTCCCATTAAAAAATGATAAATGGGAAAGTTGAACAGGTTCTTATAAAAGACTTTTTCCAAACGTATCAAGCAGACGAATCGTCTCGTCAATATCTTCTTTTTTCGCTTCCGGATGGAGAGTACACATACGCAAAACTGTTTTTCCATTTAAAACAGTAGTAAATACTGCTGCATATCCGCTTTCCAGTATTTTTTTTGATATGTTTTCATTGAAAAGATTTAATTCCTCTTCAGAATATCCCTTTGGTGCATAACGGAAATTCACCATAGCCAGCTGGGCGGGAGAAATGATTTCCCAGTCCGGAAGAACCCGCAGTGCTTCCTCTGCCCAGTTTGCCAGCTGGAATCCGTGTTCAATTGCACTGCCTATCAAATCCGTTCCCAGAATCTGCAGAGTAAGCCAGAGCTTTAAACCGCGCGCCGGTCTTGTAAGCTCCATTCCAAGATCCCAGGTATTCAGATTTTCAGAATCACCTTCTATATCCTTCAAATATTCAGGATTAACGTGAAAGCTGTGAAATAAATGCTCCACTTGATTAACAAGAACCATGGCACATCCATACGTCTGATAAAGCCACTTGTGAGCATCCCAGCTGATGCTGTCTGCCAGCTGGGTACCGTCAAGAAGATGCTTGTACCTGGGACTCAGCAAAACAGAAGCCCCGTACGCTCCGTCAATGTGGAACCACATCTGATATTTTTTTGAAATTTCCGACAGTCTTTTAAACGGATCAATGCTTCCTGTATTTGTAGTTCCGGCAGTTCCGATAATAACAAAGGGAATCAGTCCATCCTCTTTATCTTTTATAATCTGCTCTTCCAAAAGCTCTGTATTGATAGTAAAATCGCTCAGACAGGGGATTTTCCTGATACGGGTATTGGGAATTCCGATGATTCGAAGTCCTTTTGCAACAGAACTGTGTGTCTGTTCGGAAATATAGGCAACCCCGAGGTGCAGTGTCTCGTCGTTTAATTTATAATCTCTGGCAGCCGTAAGAGCCGTGATATTTGCCATGGAGCCGCCGCTTACGAAGACTCCTCCTGACTGATTTCCGAATCCAGCCTGTTCACAAAACCATTTTAATAATTTCTGTTCAATACAATTTACCATAGGCGCAAGCTTGCTTCCGCCTGCGTGAATATTATAAGCCGAGGTCATAATATCTCCCAGCCAGGAAATCGAGGAGGCAGGACCGGGAACAAAGCCAAAGAAACGCGGATGATTGGAATCCCCCCGATAACGGTAAACCTCCTCCATCATTTCTTCTACAACCTCCTTGGCAGGACGTCCGTCACGGGAAATCTCCAGAGCTTTGACCTTTTCCATCTGACCGTCCGGCACCTCCCAGATGACCTGCTGCGTATGGATATTGTGTTTATCAAGACAGAAATTATGAACAAAATGCTTGATTTCTGTTTCCAGCTGAGAACTGTTTAAAATATTTTCACTATTTAACATATCTGTAAACCCTTTCTGCGTTCTGTCTATTGATGTTTTTGCAGTAGTAGTGTACACTAAAATCATCTATTTGTTAAATTTATAAATCTTATAATATATATGAAAAAATTTGATAAGGGAGATTATATGGAAATTCGCAACATCACTACTTTTTTAAAAGTAGCTGCAACCCAGAATTTTTCAAAGGCGGCAGAGCAGTTAGGATACTCTCAATCCGCTGTAACCATACAGATTCAGCAATTGGAACGAGAGCTGCAGACGCAGCTGTTTGAGCGTATCGGAAAACGGGTGTATCTGACAAAAAGCGGTGAGGACTTTGTCGCCTATGCCAATCAGATTATGAATGCGGTAGAGCAGGCGGCAGCATTTTCCGGTGAAAAAAACACGCTAAAAGGAAAGCTTCGAATCGGAGGTGTGGAATCTGTCTGTACCACCTTGATTCCGGAGCTGATCCTTGAACTGCACGAAGCTTTTCCGGAAATAGAACTGGTTATCCGTTCCGGGACAACCGATGAATTGATAGAACTTGCCAAAAGAAATGAGCTTGATTTTGTTTTTACCCTGGATAAAAAATTAAATCATCCGGAATGGATCTGCGCCTCTCAGACTGCGGAGGAGATTATTTTTGCAGCGCCGAAAAAACAGAATTTTCCCGCAATGTCCATCGAAGAGCTGGTACAAAAACCCTTTATTCTGACGGAGCGCGGAGCTGCCTACCGATATGAGCTGGAACAGCTGCTTGCGGAACAGGAGCTTCGGATTGAACCGATTCTGGAAATCGGAAATACAGAAACCATTATTAAATTACTGAAAAGAGGAATGGGATATTCTTTTTTGCCGAAATGTACGGTACGGCAGGAATTAGAAAACGAAGAGCTGGTTCAAATTCAGACAGATTTTCCGGTTGTGAAAATGTATTGCCAATTGCTTTATCACAAAAACAAATGGCTCACACCACAGATGAACGCATTTATCCAGCTGGTGAAAAAAACCGGAACAAATCCATTTACGATCTGTCCCGGTTCCTTTTGATTGATTACAGTTTATTTACCCGCTTCATAGCTGCCTGCACCATGCCGGTCAGGGCAAACAATGCCAGGGCGTTGGGGATAACCATCAGGTTATTAAACATATCAGACAGTTCCCATACCAGGTCATTGGAAGCCAAGGTGCCCAGGAAAATAAAAATCAGGGCAAGGATGGTATATACCTTGGTAGCCTTTTCTCCGAAAAGATAAGCAACGTTGATCTTTCCAAAAAGATTCCATCCCAGGATGGTAGAAAAAGCAAAGAAGAACAGGGTAATTGCAATAAATACAGCGCCAAACTGTTCTCCGAAAACCAGTCCGAAAGCAGTCTGAGTCAGGTTTGTTTTATTCACCACTTCTGTAACTGCGCCGGTATAGCCGTTTGCAAGGATTCCGTCGCTGGTATACAAAGTAGAAATTACCACCAGAGCATTTAAGGTAAGAACAACGAAGGTATCAATAAAAACACCAATCATTGCCACACAGCCCTGCTCGTGGGGGGATTTTACATTTGCCAGTGCATGGGCATGGGGAGTGGAACCCATACCGGCTTCATTGGAGAATAAGCCGCGCTTTGCACCCTGAGTCAGAGCAATCTTCAGTGCTGCGCCCACAGAACCGCCGATAATGGCCTGCGGCTGGAAGGCATACCGGAAAATCATTCCAAAGGTTGCAGGAATGTACTTGATTCTGACAGCCAGCAAAAGAAGGCTTCCCACTAAAAACAATGCCGCCATAATAGGAACAATCTTCTCTGTAACAGACGCAAGACGCTTGATTCCGCCCAGGAAAATAAAGCCGCAGATGACAACAAGAATCAGTCCCACAGTCCAGGACGGAATGCCGAAAGCTGTCTGGCAGGTAGAACCGATGGAATTCGACTGTACCATGCAGCCAAAAAATCCCAGTGCCAGAGTAATCGCAATGGCAAAGAAACCGGCCAGAAATTTTCCAAGAGAGCCTTTAAACGCGGTTGTTATGTAATAAACAGGACCACCGTGGATATTGCCGTCGTTATCGATGATACGCGTTTCCTGGGCAAGCGTAGCCTCTGCGTAAATCGTAGCCATACCAAAAAACGCAATCACCCACATCCAGAAAATAGCGCCCGGACCTCCGGTCAGGATTGCGCCGGAAGCACCGACAATATTACCGGTTCCCACCTGGGCAGCAATAGCAGTAGCAAGCGCCTGGAAGGAACTCATTCCGGATTCATGCTTTTTGCCATTCAGCGTCAGATTGCCGAATACATGGCGCATTCCTTCGCCAAAGCATCGAACCTGGATAAACCGGGTTTTGATGGAGTAGCACAGTCCGACTGCAATCAGCATAAAAAACAGAATGTAATCGGAAAGGTAGCTGTTGATTGTTTGCACGATAGGTAACAGTGTTTCAGACATTTTTCTTCTCCTCACATACATAAAAATAGAGCAGCTGATGATAGCTGCTCTGAAAAAACATGTAAATTGAGAAAAGGCAGTACGAAGAATCCCACTATAAAAGATTCTCGCCTCTGTCCCCTTTACCTGAGAGATTCAGTCCGTCAGGACCTTACACCTTCGGTACTCAATTAAGAGTTTTTCCAGAGTATTCTCCGCTTCCAGTTTCCGTATTCCAGATTCAAGAAGTTTCATCGAATGCTCATACAGAATATCACACAGAAAAGCATTTGTCAATGAGTGGCGGACATTGTTTTTACAATTTTTCTTTCTGTTGACACACTGTCATACCTGTGATATGATAGCAACAAGAACATATGTTCGATTCCTGTTTTGCAGTAACCCTGCTTTACGGAATCTGCTTGTGTTTATTGACAGAAGAGGGCAGGCGCTTACAGCCGTGTTCTTTAGGGAGGATGGAAAATGAAGTCTCGCATCTATATTGCATTTGATCTGAAAAGCTTCTACGCATCTGTTGAATGCCGGGAGCGAGGACTGGATCCTATGGACACAAACCTTGTAGTTGCAGATGAAAGCCGGACAGACAAAACCATCTGCCTTGCCGTGACCCCGTCTTTAAAAAGCTTCGGAATTCCCGGACGCGGACGTTTATTTGAAGTGAGACAGCGTATGACGGAGATCAATGCCGAACGGCGCTTCTGCGCACCGCAGCACAGACTGTGCGGAACTTCCTGCTTTTCCTCCGAGCTGCAGGCGAATCCGGCTCTTGCAGCCGATTTTATCACTGCACCTCCGCGTATGGCGCTCTACATGGAATACAGTACCAGGATTTATACCATCTACATGAAGTATGCCGCACCGGAGGATATTGTTGTATATTCCATTGACGAGGTATTCATGGATGTGACGGATTATCTTGCCGCCTTCCATCTTACCCCTCATGCCCTTGCCGCAAAGATCATTCAGGACGTTTTCTCTGAAACCGGCATTACCGCAACTGCCGGGATCGGGACGAACCTTTTCCTCTGCAAGGCTGCAATGGATATTGTTGCAAAGCATATTCCGCCGGATGAGAATGGAGTACGCATTGCCGGACTGGATGAAATGAGCTACCGGCGGACGCTCTGGACACACCGGCCTCTTACGGATTTCTGGCGGGTAGGACAGGGCTATGCCAGAAAGCTGATGGAAAACGGGATGTTTACCATGGGAGATGTGGCTCTGTGCTCTGTTACCCACGAGGATCTTCTGTATACACTCTTTGGGAAAAATGCAGAACTTCTGATTGATCATGCCTGGGGATGGGAGCCATGCACCATCAAAGATATTAAGAACTATCGCCCAGCCAGCCAAAGTCTGGGAAGCAGTCAGGTGCTTCCCTGTCCCTATTCCCCGGAGAAAGCACGGCTTGTTCTTCAGGAAATGGCCGATCTGCTTGTTCTGGATTTGACCGACAAAAGCCTTGTCACAGATCAGCTTGTTATTACGGTAGGATATGATATTGAAAATCTGTCCGATCCGAAACGGGCCTGCAATTACCGCGGTCCGGTGGTTCTTAATCCCTATGGACGCAGGATTCCCAAACATGCCCATGGAACTGCCAGTCTGAACCATCATACAGCCTCGGCAAGAGAAATCATGAGTGCAGCAGGAGAGCTTTTTGACCGGATTGTGAATCCTGACCTTCTGATTCGCCGTCTCTCTGTTACTGCAAACCATACCCTGCCGGAAAGCACTGCTTCCCAAAGTATCCGTTATGAACAGCTGGACCTTTTTACCGACTATGCTGACCTGGAAAACAGATATAATCAGGAGCAGGCCGCACTGAAACGGGAAAAAAAGCTGCAGCAGACTATGCTGGCCATCAAAAAGAAATACGGGCGGAATTCCATTGTGAGGGGAATGAGTCTGGAGGAAGGCGCCACAGCCAGGGAACGAAATAAGCAGATCGGCGGCCATAAGGCCTGACGATCCCTTCCTGTCCAATTCCTGATGCCCGATCGGCCAACCAAATGAAATGGAGAGATCAAATATGTACGAGGAAATTCTTCATCTGCCACATCACACATCACCGGTAAGACCCCATATGCCCATGTCTGACCGGGCTGCCCAGTTTTCCCCCTTTGCCGCTTTGACCGGCTACGATGCGGCTGTGAAAGAGGCTGCCCGCCTGACAGACCGGCGTATTGAGCTGGATGACGATGAAAAAGCGGTTCTGGATACCAGACTGTCCCTGCTTCAGGAAAATCTCGGCCTGTCCCCGGAAGCAACCCTTACCTACTTCCGGCCCGATACACAAAAATCCGGAGGCGTCTATCTTTCTGTAACCGGAAAGGTAAAAAAAATTGATACCGTCAGCAAATGCCTGATTCTCCAGGATGGAACGAAAATCTCCGCATCTGATATCCTGAAAATCGAGTTTTAATTCTGCCGATTTTTCATCGGAAACCTTCTGTGTTCTATTGTTTATATTTTTTAACTATTCCGAAAATATATTGTTTTAATTGAGAATTTTCTATTAATATGATATAATGTAGGTGCTCGAAAGGAGGTTTTTTTATGAAAAAACAAATCATTACCATTAGCCGGGAATATGGCAGCGGCGGACGCCAGATTGGGCTTTTGACAGCAGAACGTCTGGGCATGAAGTTTTACGACAAGGCCTTGATTGAGGCAGCATCCAGGGAAATCGGATTCCCGGAGGATATGATCGCAGATCATGATCAAAAGCTGACAAACAGCCTGCTTTATAATTTTGCCCTTGGAACCCTCCGTGGAGCAGCCTTTCCGAATGAACCGAAAAGTAAATACCTTCCTCTGACAGAACAGGTTTTCCGGGTACAGAAGCAAACGATTGAAGAGGCCGCAAAACAGGGTCCTGCTGTATTTATCGGGCGGTGCGCCGATGCCATTCTCCAGGATCGCGATGATGTCCTGCGTGTTTTCGTATATGCAGACATAGAAAAGAGAAAAAAGAGAGCCATTGAAGAATATGGCGAGATGGAAGAGTGCATCAGCCGCTTTATCCGGGAAACAGATAAGAGACGGCGGATTCACTATGAAAACTATACGGATCAAAGATGGGGTGACAGAGAAAACTACGATTTGATGTTAAACAGCGGATTCCTTGGCATTGACAAATGTGTGGATTTAATTTGTGAGGCAGTAAAGTAGCAGACTCATCCCGACAGGGCTTAAAGCATCCTATGACAGTTTCATCCCCCACAGAAAGGAGATTCTTTTTAGGTTTATGAAAAAAAGCCAAAAACTTACAGCTCCATTTGCAGCTGTTTTGACTTTCTCCCTGATTCTGTCCGGCTGCAGTTCCAAAAATGCGAAGGAGCCTTCCACAGCTGTCGAAACTGCAGAGGAAAGGGAAACCCCGGAAGAAAATAAGAGTCCGGAAGAAAGCGATACAGCTGCCGGATCTGACAAAAAAAGCCCGGATACCGCAGCATCTGATGACAGGTCCGGGAACAGCGCTCAAAACGAGGTTCTTGATATTTTAATCGAAAACCATATGCAATATGGATCTATGACTTCCGGCGATCGGTCTATGTACATAACGATCGATTACGACAGCGCGTTGCTGGACACTAAATATGCCCTTGCCTATCCGGAGCTTTATGATACTCTTTTAAAAGAAGCGCAGCGTAATGCCGCACTTGCAGCTGAAAACATAACAGATTTTGAAAATTCCGCGAAGGAATTCCTTGAAGATGATATCACCTCTGCGGAACATCTTTTTGATGAAAAGCGGGTATCTGTCATAAGAGCTGACTCTAAGCTGCTCAGCTTCAGAGAAGAAGTGGAATGGTTCGGAGGAGGAGCACATGGAAACTACGGCACAACGGGAAAAAACTATGATACGGCTTCCGGCAGAAAACTTTCTCTGAACGATGTGATTGCAGATAAGGAAACGTTCATAGAGGCTGTGAAAAATCAACTCAATGAAAATTACAATGTAAAACTGGGATATTCCCTGAATATTGACTCTGGAGAGCAGCTTCTGCGGGATTCCTTCCGCTCCGGCGACGATTCTGGAGAGGTGGAATGGACACTTGGCTATACCCAGATTTCCGTATATTTTTCTCCTTATACGCTGGGTTCCTACGCAGAGGGGGCACAAACGGTTGTACTTTCCTTTGACCAGTATCCTGAGCTGGTTAAACAGGAATATACAGAAAACCTTCCCGATTCCTATATTTACAGACTGACACCGTATGAAAATACTGTTTTTGAAGATTTAGACAACGATGGCAGCTCTGAAAAGCTGGATATCAATATTGCTTATACCGGACAGGGAGAAGGCGGTCCGGAAGAATATACCCTGACAATTCAGAGTGACAGCGGGGGATCTGATTTCCGTTTTCGAAGCTATGGCAACTGCGAACCGTTTTTTATAAAAAATACAGACGGAAGCTGTTGCCTGTATCTGTTCACCAGTCTTGAGAATGATTACTGTGTTCTGCAGATATATGAAATAACAGATTCCGATGTCATTCCTGCCTCTTTCGATAATTTCGCCCCATTCTGTCTGGAACAGGATTATGAAGAGCAGGAGACCGGGCTGGAGAATTCCTATCGTTCGGCTTACAGAACACGCAAGTACACGCTTACAAGTCCGGAGCATATGATGCTGGAGTCCCGTCTGAGCGCACTCAGTACCTGTTTTGGATACAAGGATTATCATGCAGATGCAGCAGGACTTCCCCAGTCAGAACAGGACTTCCTCATAGCCGATCCTCTGCGCTTCCAGTTAAAGCAGGATTTTGAACTGGAGCTTTGCGGAAAAGATGAAAAGCCTTCCGGCAAAAAGCAGACTGTCGCAAAGGGTACCGTCCTGTATCCTTATGCTACAGACGGAATCAGTTATCTGCTGTTTAAGGATGAAGACGGAACGCTTTTCTATGGAGAAATCGAAGTAAACCAATATCCTCAGCTTATCAACGGAGTTGTGGCAGAAGAGATATTTGACGGCATGATGTACTCCGGATAAACGGAAAAAACTTTCATTCACAGAGGCGGTATTATGAATACCCCTCTGTGTTTCATCTCTTTTCTTTTATAAGATTTTCTACCACACAAACCCTCTCCGGGCTTCTTTTTCTTTTGTGCATTTTCCATATCATTTATGTATTTTTTTAAAAATATATATCAATTAAGCTGTGATAAAACATTTTTATTTCAAACAGAGAAATAATAATGCACAAAAATATAGAATAAGATTTATATATTTGCGACAAATCAACGATTGAAAAAGTCGAAATAATGAATGAAAGGTAAAAATAAAAAAATATACCAGTTTGACAATAAAGAAAAGTAAAAAGATCCAAAACACAAAAAAAGTCCCTCCTGCTATAATAAAAACAACAAAACAAATGCAGAGTGGATGCATAATTTTAAGGAGGAACGTGATTATGAAATTGAAAAAGGGAGTAGCACTTTTACTGGCGTCAGCAGCAATGGTATCTCTTGCAGGATGCGGCGGAAATTCCGGCGGAAGCGGAAGCAGCGCTTCAAATAAATCAGAAGGAAGCGGAGAACTTCCGGTTCTGCGTGTAGCAGCAATGCCGACCATCACCAGCCTTCCCACCTATTATATCCAGAAAAACGGACTGGATGAAAAAGCAGGCTTCAAAATGGAAGTTACCATGTTCGATACCGGAGCTCCTATGAACGAGGCGCTGGCAGCTGATTTGTGGGATGTAGGCCAGATGGGTGCTGCCGCTGTTACCGGTATGGCAAACTATGATGAACTCATTATCGGCGAGGTTCTCGAATCCACAGACGGACAGGGCGTATTCGTTGCTCCGGATTGCCCGGTTGCACAGGATACCGGTTTTAACCCCTCCTTCCCCACAGTACTTGGAAGTCCGGAATCTGTTGCCGGAATCACGATTTTAACTCCGGTAGGAACTGCACAGCACTTTACCGTTTTAAAATGGCTGGAAAAGCTGGGAATGGAGCCAACAGATGTAAACATTGTAAACATGGATACTGTACAGGCTTATCAGGCTCTGCAGGCCGGACAGGGCGATGCAGCTTCCTTAAACGTTCCCACCTTCTTTGATGCAAAGAATGACGGCATGGTACAGGTTGCAAACCTGGCAGATATGGGAACACGTTATGTAGATATGATCGTAGGAAACCGGAAATCTCTGGAAGGCAAATCCGACTTAATGCAGGGCTATATCAACTGTGCATTAGAGGCCTGTGAAGCTCTGGAAAAGGATCCGGATATGGCAGCAGATTTACTGGTAGAGTTTTTACAGGATGCAGGTATGGAAACCAGCAGGGAAAACTGTGTAGCAGACCTGAATCGTGTAAACTGGCTGACCAAGGACGAGTGGAAAGGCCGTGAACTTGGAAACTTCGCAAAAGAATTGGGTGAATTTTATGTAGAGCAGGGACAGCTGGAGGCAAGTGCAACCGAGAAATTCAACACCAATGTAATTACTGATTTTGTAAAGGATTATCAATAATAATCCATCAAATCGAATCAGAAAATGGCAACCTGCAAAAGAATGGTCTGCAGTATGGTTTGCTGCAGACCATTTTTTCTTAGAAATAGGTTTTATTAGTGGAAAGGTGTGAAAAGCGAATGAAGGAGTTCTTTCAAAAGTATAAGTATAAATTGATTTCTGTCTGTTCCTTTTTGTCCGTGCTTCTGATTTGGCAGCTGGTTACCGATGTATTTCATCTGGTAAGTCCTGTTATGCTTCCAAGCCCGACAAAGATTTTGGATACCTTCTGGTATAAGCTGTGCGGAGGTACGGTTCCTGATGGTTCCTCTCTGCTTCAGAATGTCTGGTCCAGTCTGAAGATCGCTTTAGGCGGTTATGCAGTCGGCGTTTTGATCGGAGTTCCCCTGGGAGTTGGAATGGCATGGAGCCGGCGCTTTGAGCTGTTTGCAAAGCCGCTCTTTGATATTATCCGTCCTGTTCCGGCGCTTGCATGGATTCCTCTGATGATTTTATGGCTTGGCATCGGCTATGCATCCAAAGTCGGTATCATCTTCTTTGCAGCCTTTATCAGTGCAACGGTAAACTCTTATACCGGAATCCGCCGTACCAGCCAGGTTCATCTGTGGGTTGGAAAAACCTTTGGAGCAACAAACCGGCAGCTTTTATTTAAGGTGGCAATCCCCACTGCGCTCCCGATGATTTTCACCGGACTCCGTCTGGCTCTGGGTTCTGCATGGGTTGCTCTGGTAGCCGCTGAAATGCTGGCAGCCACCAGCGGACTGGGTTACATGATTCAGATGGCCCGTATGCTGGGACGTCCGGATGTTATCATTGTCGGAATGCTGACCATCGGATTTGTAGGACTTCTTTTAAACACTGTTCTGGAAAGACTGCAGAAACGCTTTGTAAGGAGGGGAAGACATCATGATTGATTCTACAACAAATAGCCGTTTTTCAAATAAACAGTTGATTGTAATTTATACCATTATTTCTCTGGTATCCCTGCTTGTGATTTGGGAACTGGCTGCCAGATTTACCGGAGCATCCATGTTTCTTCCTCCGGCAAGCGAGGTGCTTGCAGCATTCTTCAGAAGCTTTGTGGAACCCATCGGCAAACGCACCATGCTGGCTCATGTAGGCGTAAGTCTGTACCGTGTAGCTGTTGCGTTCTTCTTCGCTACGATTGCAGGAATTGCTCTTGGTGTAGGAATGGGATACTCCAAAACCTTTGAAGCCATTTTCAAACCTATTTTTGAATTTATCCGTCCGATTCCGCCGCTGGCATGGATTCCCCTGTCTATTTTGTGGTTTGGACTTGGAGACACCGGAAAATTCTTCATCATCTTTCTGGGATGCTTCTGTTTTATTACAGTAAATACATACGACGGTGCCAAAAACGTGGATCCGGAATTAATCGGAGCAGCCCGTATGCTGGGCGCCAATGAACGTCAGGTATTCTTTGAGATTGTTCTTCCGTCTTCTGTACCTTATATCTTTGCAGGTCTTCAGATTGCTGTAACAGCCGGCTGGAGTGCAGTAGTAGGCGCAGAGATGATTCAGTCAAATGAAGGTGTAGGCTGGATGATTGTAAGAGGAATGAATACAGGAAATACCGTACAAATCATGGTTGGTATCGTAGCAATTGGTATCGTAGGCTTTATACTGGCCAATCTGACCAGTGCATTAGAAAGGAGACTGTGCGCATGGAACGAGCAGAAGGGAATGTAAAAACAGGAGCTGCAGTGCTGGAATGCCGCAATGTAGGCCGCAGTTTTGAAAGTTATGATGGAAGCGGGCGCAACGAGGTTCTCCGCGGAATGAATTTTGAAGTACGGGAAAATGAATTTCTGGTTCTGTTCGGAGCCGGTCAGTGCGGAAAAACAACCCTCTTAAATATTCTGGCCGGTCTGGATATGCCCACTGAAGGTGAAGTATACACCCGTGGAAAAAAAGTAACAGGACCTGCTCCTGAACGTGGAGTCGTTTATCAGAAAACATCTCTGTTCCCCTGGATGACCGTAGAAGAAAATGTCGGCTTTGGTCCAAAGGTACGTCACCTTCCAGTGGAGGAGAGAAATGCCAGAGTCAAAAAATATCTGGAATTAGTCGGACTTACCGGTTTTGAGAAAAGCTATCCCAGCCAGCTTTCCGGAGGTATGCGCCAGCGTGTAGGAATTGCCCGGGCTTATGCCAATCAGCCGGATATTATGCTGATGGATGAACCCTTTGGCCATCTGGATGCGCAGACCCGCTATATGATGGAGGAAGAGCTTCAGCGTATCTGGCAGAAAGAAAAACGGACCGTTGTATTTGTTACAAACAACATTGAAGAAGCGCTGTTCTTAGCAGACCGCATTATTTTGCTGACAAACTGCCCGACCCATATCAAGGAAGAGTATGTCATCAATATGCCTCATCCTCGTGATTATGTGGATCCTGAATTTTTGCGTCTGCGCCAGTTAATTACTGACAATATGGATCTGACGCTGTAAGAGAGGAGAGAATACCATGCAGGATAATAAAATGCCAAAGGTGCAGGTGCGGAATCTGACCAAAAAATTTGGAGATCTTCTGGTTTTAAATGATATTTCCTTTGATGTGCATTCCGGAGAATTCTTATGCATTGTAGGACCCACCGGATGCGGAAAAACAACATTTTTAAACAGCCTGACAAAACTGTATCAGCCGACAGCAGGTGAGATTTTGCTGGACGGAGAGCCGGTAGATTTAAAGAAGCACAATATTGCCTATATTTTCCAGGAATATTCCACCATGCCCTGGCTGACTGTGGAAGAAAACGTTGGTTTTGGTCTGGATATCAAGGGCGTGGAAAAATCAAAGGCAAAAGCTCTTGTAGATGAATATCTGGACATTGTAGGTCTGACTAAATACCGCAAATACTATCCGGATCAGCTGTCCGCCAGTATGCTTCAGCGTGTTGTAATTGCAAGAGCCTTTGCAACACAGCCGGATTTGCTTCTCATGGACGAGCCTTATGGACAGCTGGACATTCAGCTTCGCTATCACCTGGAGGATGAGCTGATCAGCTTATGGCAGAGAACCGGCACAACCGTTCTTTTCATTACCCATAATATCGAAGAGGCTGTTTACATGGGAGAGAGAATTCTGGTGCTGACAAACAAACCCACCAGCATTAAATGTGCAATTGACAACGATTTGCCGCGTCCGAGAGACATTGCCAGCCCGGATTTCGTAAAGCTGCGTAATGAGGTAACAGATTTGATTAAATGGTGGTAAAAGAATAGAACTTTACACCAGGCATTCATACTGTTATAATGCTATAATCAGGAGGTATTCCAATGAAAAAACAGCCGAATATTGTCTTTATCATTTCCGACGATCAGGGATACTGGTCATTGGGATGCAGCGGCAATAATGAAATTATTTCTCCAAATATTGATCGTCTGGCCGAACAGGGAATGCGCTTTGAAAACTTTTTCTGTACCTCTCCCGTTTGTTCACCGGCCCGGGCAAGTCTTCTGACCGGAACGATTCCTTCCCAGCATGGAGTTCATGACTGGCTGCGGGATGATGATGAAAAACAGTCTGCCCTGGAGTATCTGGCGGGACAGTATTCCTATACCAGAGCCCTGGCAGAAAACGGATACTGCTGTGCTCTGTCCGGAAAGTGGCATATGGGAGCTTCCGGAAAAGTTCAGCAGGGATTTACCCACTGGTTCAGTCATAAATCCGGCGGAGGCCCCTATTACGGAGCTCCCATGTACAAGGATGGCGTTCTGTATCGGGAGGAGCGCTATGTGACAGATGCCATTACGGAGGATGCCCTGGAATTTCTCGATACACAAAAGGATCAGGAACAGCCCTTTTACCTTCATGTAGCCTATACGGCGCCTCATGCCCCATGGCTGAACAACCATCCGAAAGAATATACGGATCTTTATAAGGACTGCCCGTTTCAGTCCGTTCCTCATCTGCCCAGACATCCGGACAGTATTTATCTGACAGATGAAGTCGCTAAGGATGAACGGGGAAATCTGATTGGCTATTTTGCAGCTGTAACTGCTATGGACGCAGGCATTGGAAAAATTATGGAAAAAATAGAAGACATGGGCATTGCGGAAGACACTCTGGTTGTATTTACAGCAGATAATGGTTTTTCCTGCGGACACCATGGCTTCTGGGGAAAAGGCAATGCGACCTTCCCCTTAAATATGTATGAGGAATCGGTAAAAGTTCCGTTTATTGTTCGTCACACGGGACATATCCCGGCAGGAACCGTCTGCGATGCGCTGGTTTCTGCATACGATTTTATGCCGACTCTTCTGGACTATCTGGGCTTAAAGGCCTCCGATCACGGAAACCGCCCAGGCGTATCCTTTGCCCCTGCGTTAAAAGGCGAAGCATTTCATCAGCATGACGAAGTTGTTGTCATGGATGAATACGGCCCAAACCGCATGATTCGCGGCCGCCGTTTTAAATATGTTGCACGATATCCCTACGGTCCCAATGAACTCTATGATCTGGAAACCGATCCGGGAGAAACAAAAAATCTCCTGAAGGACGGCGGATTTGAAGAACTGGAACAGGAGATGCGTCTCCGTCTGGAAGCCTGGTTTGCCAGGTATGTCAATCCGGAAATTGACGGAGCAAAGGAAGCGGTATTTGGTTCCGGTCAGACCGGACTGGCAGGGTTATGGGGGAAAGGCGTATCCGGTCACAGCTGTGACGATTACATTAAAGAAAATCCAAACTTTGCGCCATACAAAATAAAATAACAGCCGGGAGTGAATACGATGAAAAATTGGTTTAAAAAAATTGCTGTATGCACGAAAAAACTGCGTACTCAGCTTTTTGGAGCCTATTGCTTTGTATTCACTCTCTTTTTTGTTGCCGTTTCCCTTCTTGTCAGCGGCTCCATACGTGATTTGCTGATTAAACAGATTGGAAATAACAGGATTGCCGTCCTCAGACAGATAGGAGAACGGGCTAATCTCATCAAAACCAGCAGTACGACTCTGTCCAATCTGTATACCCATGAAATTATCAGTCACGGCTTTCTGACCGGCAGTCTCTCAGAAGAGGAACAGAAAAAAGCCTGGGAATACCTGGATTCTCAGAAAGAGATTTACGACGAAATTATCGGTCCTATTGATCATGAGGTCGTCCTTTTGGGAGAAAATGGCTTTTTTTATAATTCCGGAGATATTGACACAGACACCTGGATGTATCAGCCCTGGTATAAAAATCTTCTGGAAGCCCTGTCTAAGGAAAATGAAGGCGAGGTACAGTTTTCCCGCACCTTTTCCGCTCTGAAAAACGGAGAAAATGTCTACCAGTTCGCTGCCGGACGCCTTTTAGGAAACAGCGATGAAAAAAGTGTTCTGCTGATTTTAATTGATGAAAAGCAGCTGGAGGATTTGTATCTTTCTGTACAGGAACAGGGCGGTCAGGTGTACCTGTATGATCGCAATGGTTTTATCGTTTCCCACTCCAACAAAAAAATGCTGGGCAAGCAGTTTATTAATGTAGACTATATGGAAGAGGTCTATGGAACGGACAATTCCAATATTATACAAAAAATGGGAGAATCTTATGTTTTGTCCACTCATCTGGATGAAAAGACAGGATGGACCATTGCCGAAGAAAACCCTACCAGAATTATTTTAGGGGCATTAAACGATACCTACTGGATTATCGGAAGTATTCTGATAACCGGTCTGATCCTGGCAGTCGCCGTATCTGCTTATATTTCCGGCCGCGTCTCCAATCCCCTTCAGGAGTTAAGCGACGCTATGGGTAAATTTGGAAGCGCAGAATTTACTCCTCCCTGTGTCACAAGAGGCACTCAGGAAATTGACCATCTTCAGGAAAGCTTTAAGCATATGGCCGATGAAATCACCTGCCTGATGGAACGGATCAAGGAAAGAGAAAAACAGAAGAGAGCATTGGAGGTCAATTTCCTCCGGGCACAGATCAATCCCCATTTTTTATACAACACACTGTTTTCCATCCGGTGTGCTGTGGAGGTGGGAAAAAATGAACAGGCTGCTAAAATGCTCAGTGCCTTTATTGATTTGCTCAGAAGCACACTTTCTGTAAAGAATACAACGGTTTCTTTAAGCGATGAACTGGAAACCACCCGCAAATACCTGGTAGTTCAAAAGCTGAGGTACGGAGAAAAAATCAATTATGAAATTGAAATGCAGAAGGGCACGGAAACCTGTATGGTTCCTCCCCTGATTCTCCAGCCGCTTGTGGAAAATGCTATTTTTCATGGACTGGAGGCAAAAAGCGAGGCCGGAACCGTCATTATAGAATCGGCGTTTCAGGGCGGTAATCTTCTCCTGACGATTACCGACGACGGAGCCGGAATGGATGCCAAAACTCTGGAAAACGTGCGCGCAAGCTGCCGTCAGACGGTGATTAAAGATGCACATTCTATCGGGATGTCCAACGTACACAACCGGATTCGCTTAAACTACGGGGAGGATTACGGAATGTCCATAGACAGCATTCAGAGAATGGGAACTACCATTACCCTTTTGATGCCTGCTGTAATACAAAAGGAGGATACATAATGAAAGTTCTAGTGGTAGATGACGAGGCAATGATTTGCGAATGGCTGCAGTTTTGCATCTCCCAGAACACGTCCTGCCAGCTGACCGGAGTGGCCCATAACGGACAGGAGGCCCTGGAGCTGTTTCACCGTGACGAACCGGATTTGATTCTCACAGATATCAAAATGCCGGTAATGGACGGACTTGAATTTCTTCACGCCTTAAAAGCCCTGGGCAGCAGGGCAAAGGTCGTGGTTTTAACAGCCTTTTCTGATTTCAGCCTGGTTCGCCAGGCTCTGCGGGACGGCGCCTCCGAATATCTCCTGAAAACAGAAATGCAGAATGATCTTCTCCAGGAACTTCTCAACCGAATGGCAGGAGAACTGCAGATGAGAAATCATCAGGGAGAACCTGATGTGGCAAATGTCGCTCAGATTCAGTCCGTTATCAGCCATATTTTAAGGCAGACCAGAGAACTGAGAGAAGATGATCTGGAACGGCTTCGCCAATGCGGAATCCGTTGGAGAAACAACGGGTTGTTTGCTCTGGCTGTATGGAAACAGGATATGGAGGAAAACGGGCTTCTGTTTCCGGAAGAGAGTCCGGCACGGCACGTTGCAGGCTTTGATTATACGGATCGGGTTTACATGATTGTTGGAAATTTTCCCAAAACCCTCAGTATCGCGGAAAAAGCCAGACAGCTGACGGAATATGCCAGACGGGTACAGTCCATAAACCACTGTATGGTTGGAGTCAGCGCCATTACCGATGAAATGAGCCAGATTCCATTTATGGTCTGGCAGGCTTCCTGCTCTCTGGGGGAGGGCTTTTATACAGGATTAAAGAGGGTTTACGAGCCCCAGTATCCTTTAAAGGAGCTGTTTCGCAGAAATGAATTGTGGAAAAACACATTTACTGAATTCCGGGTGCATCTTCACCAGACTCAGGAAGGACAGCGCTGCGAGCTGATAAAAACTTTTTTTGAAACCCTTTCCGAACAGAAAATCCTTACGATTGATCCTCTTTGCAAGCTGTGTCTGGATTCCCTGGATCTGATGGAATTTGAGGCAAGAGGAAATGGAATTGTTCTGGAACATGCTGAAGAACTGCGTTCGCGCCTTCAGCAGTGCACTACTCTGGAGACTGCCAGGGAAGTCATGGTGGAAGCGGCAAAGCAGTGCAGCCTTCCTATGGATGAGCTTCAGCCAAAATCAAAAAATATCTGTCTTGCAGTGGAATATATCAATGCCCATTATGCGGAACAGCTGAGTTTAGAGCAGGTGGCTGCTCAGGTATACTTAAACCCGGATTATTTTTCCAGGGTATTTAAAACTGAGACCGGACAGACCTTTATCAATTACCTGACCGATGTTCGCCTGCAGCACTCCGTGCAGCTGCTGGAAAATACAGCTCTCCGTGTACAGACCATTGCCCAGCAGGTAGGCTACTACAATGCCAGCTATTTTTCAACTACATTTAAAAAGAAGTACGGCGTCAGCCCGTATGAATACCGGCGCAGCGGAAGCTGATATTCCCAGAAAAGGAGAAGTTTTATGAAAGCAATTATAGTAATGTACGATTCTCTGAACCGCCACCTGCTTCGCCCCTACGGCTGCCAATGGACCCAGACTGATAATTTTTCCCGTCTGGCAAGGCATGCGGTAACCTTTGATAACTGCTGGGTAGGAAGTATGCCCTGTATGCCCGCCAGAAGAGAGCTTCATACAGGACGATATAATTTTCTTCATCGGAGCTGGGGACCACTGGAGCCGTTTGATGATTCCATGCCTGAAACACTGAAAAAGTCAGGAATCCATTCCCATCTGATCAGTGATCACTATCATTACTGGGAAGACGGAGGTGCCACCTACCATCAGCGCTATACTACCTGGGAATGTGTACGTGGGCAGGAGGGCGATAACTGGCAGCCTCTGGTGGGCTTTTCCGACGGACCTTCTCCTACCAGAAATGTATGCGGAGAGCCGGAAGACAACTGGGTAATGCAGGATTTTGCCAATCGAACAGCTATGCAGGAGGTTTCCAGACAGCCGCAATGTCAAACATTTCAAAAGGGACTTGATTTTCTGGAGCAGAATCACGACAAGGACAACTGGTTCCTTCAAATTGAAACCTTCGATCCCCATGAACCGTTTTTTGCGCAGCCGGAATACCGCAGTCTGTTTCCGGATTCCTACGACGGTCCTTTCTGCGACTGGCCGGATTACCGTCCTGTAAACGAAGAAGACAGTCCGGAATTGATTCAGCATTTGCGCCATCAGTACGCAGCTGTTTTAAAGCTTTGCGATGAAAATCTGGGAAGAATATTAGATGCAATGGATTCTTACGATCTCTGGAAGGATACCATGCTGATTGTTAATACGGATCATGGCTTTCTTTTATCAGAACACGGACAATGGGCCAAATGTCACTGTCCATTTTACGGAGAGGTTGCCCATACGCCGCTCTTTATCTGGGATCCCAGAAGCCGGAGACAGAATGTGCGAACCAGCCAGCTGGTACAGACCATTGATCTTCCCGCAACACTTTTGGAATACTTTGGCCTGCCTCTGTTTCCTGATATGGAGGGAAAACCGCTTCGCCCTGTGATAGAGCAGGACGTTCCCGTCCGTGAAGGAGGATTGTTCGGAATCTTCGGAGGACAGGTCTGCTGCACAGACGGAACATGGGTCTATATGAGAAGTCCCCTTCCAGATAACCAGCCCCGATATGAATATACACTGATGGTCACCCGCCACGGGGGACGAAGAGCTTTTATCAATCATGATATTCTCAAGTCCATGAAACTTGCTTCGCCGTTTTCTTTTACAAAAGGTATTCCTGTGCTGAAGCTGGAAAGCCGGCAGCAGGTTTCCCAGGCCGGTTATCCCACCATGCTGTTCTGTCTGGAATCAGATCCTGACGAGGAGCATCCGCTGAAAAATATCGATGAGGAAAGGCGGATGGCGGCTCTGATGAAAAAAATGATGATTGAAAACGACTGTCCGGAAGAACAGTTTATCCGGATGGGATTGTAGCCAGAAGCCGGGGGACGGGAAAAAATAATTTTTTTTATTTCTAATTGCTTTTTCAAAGACGCAGAAAGGATGTTGTATCATCATTCTTATTCTGCGTCTTTTGATTCTTAATATGCTTCTTCCATACAATCTGACTCAAAAAAAGCTTCTGTCAGCCATCCGGTCAGACTGCTCTCAAAAAAGAACCTGAAAACAGAACAAGGGTGAACCTCTCGAAACCATCCAATATATAAATTCTTATAAAATATTAAAAATGTGCAGATATATAATAAAAATGCTTCGCGACTTCTATTTTTAATCATGGTACGATTAAAATAACAAATGATCAGGAGGGCCATAATATGAAACAATGGTGGAAGGAAGCGATTATTTATCAAATTTATACAAAAAGCTTCAATGATACAAATGGCGATGGCATTGGTGATCTTAGGGGTATTATTGAAAAGTTGGATTACATCAAATCTCTTGGTGCTGACGTAATTTGGCTAAATCCAATCTATTGTTCTCCAGATGTAGATAACGGATATGATATTTCTGACTATCAGAATATCGATCCACGATATGGAACAATGGACGAATTTAAAGAACTTCTTAACGAAATACACCAAAGAGGAATGCGCCTGATTATGGATATGGTCCTAAACCATACCTCGGATGAGCATTTATGGTTTCAAGAATCAAAAAAATCAAAAAATAATCCATACCGAAATTACTATATCTGGCGTCCTGGGAAAGACGGAAAAGAACCCAATAACTGGGGAAATTATTTTTATGAGGGTAAAGGATCTGCATGGGAATATGATAATACCACCGGAGAATATTATCTTCATAATTATTCAAAAAAAATGCCTGATTTAAACTGGGATAATCCAGAACTAAAGAATTCAATGTGTAATATGATGCGATGGTGGTTGGATATGGGGGTAGATGGATTTCGTATGGATGCAATTAATCGACTTGTAAAACCCAAGGGACTTCCAGATTCACCAAATCCTCCAACTCCTCCTGTAGGTGTTTATGGATATGTAGTTGATCGTACAATGTGTGCCAATCAGCCTGGAATTCATGAATTGCTTCATGAACTTAATCAACGCGTCTTTCAACATTACAATATGATGGTTGTAGGCGAAACTGGTAATGTAGATTCTGCTATTGCAATTGATTATGTGAAAGAAGAGCGCCAGGAAATCAACATGGTATTTCATTTTGAAATTGCCAAAAATCCTATTTTAGTTGATGCAGTAAAGTTTAAGGAGATTCAGCGTCGATGGTGGCATGTAGTAGAAGAACACGGCTGGATTACTCAATACTTATCGAACCATGACACCCCCCGTCAGGTGTCCAGATTTGGAAATGACACAGAATATCTTTACGAATCAGCAACTATGCTAGCTACACTGATGCATACACATCCCGGAACTGTTTATATCTATCAGGGAGAAGAAATTGGTATGACAAATGTAAACTTTCCATCCATCGAATATTATAATGAAAAATATACGGTTGGAAAATATGAAACTATGGTAGAAAGCGGCATAGAACCAATGCAAGCACTTAATTCTCTAAAAATGATGAGCAGAGATAATGTTCGAACACCAATGCAATGGAATAATAAAGTTCACGGAGGCTTTACAACGGGTACTCCATGGATGCATGTTAATCCAAACTATAAAGAAATTAATGTGGAAAAAGAAGAACAAACTCAACATTCTGTGCTAAATTATTATAAAATTCTTACGTCTTTACGTAAAAAAATCCAATCATGGTATATGGCTCTTACCATCAGTTATATGAATCTGATCCTGAATTGATTGTATATGAACGAACTTATGAGGAAGTAACATGGCTTGTTATTTGCAATTTCTATGGAAATAAACATAAAATGCCTGATAAACTTGAAAAAAGATTAAGGGAAAACTCAAAAATAAGGTTATTACTAAGTAATTATTATTCTAATGATAAATCAACAATTAAACCATATGAAGCCTGTATCTATGAAATAAAATAAAAATAGGAGATATGAAAGGTTGAAAAACCTTGAATTTTCAATAAAAAACTCTTGATTATATGAGGAGGAATCATTGTGGAAAAACTCGAAAAACATTTTAAATTAAACATTAATGGATGTTGTAATCCAGATTGTGTAATACAAGGGGATAAATACCGTTTCACAGTTCTAACTGCACAAATGTTACGAATGGAATATTCAGAAACGGGGATATTTGAAGATCGTCCTACTACGGTAGTATGGAATCGTAATTTTGAACATCCCAAATTCACTGTCAGAGATACAGAAAATTGCCTGGAAATTGATACAGAATATTTTCATGTTGTTTATGATAAGAAAAAATTTGGACCAAATCATCTTTATATTGACATAAAATATGCTTTTGCAAATTATGGAGGAAGATGGTATTACGGTCAGACCGTTTATGGAGATCCCCCCAGGGAACATAATTTAAAAGGAACTGCAAGAACTTTGGATCGTTGTGATGGTCAATGGTATAAAGGCGCTAACACTCTTGAACGAATGAAAGCTACTGGCGGAAAAATCAATCGGTGTGATGGCGATGTTGATCTAGGTCGTGGATTATGCGATACGAGTGGAAGAACATTTTTTGACGATAGCCAATCACCTATCATTGATGAAAATGGATGGGTGCAGCCACGTAAAACAAATGAATTTGACTGTTATTTTTTCGGTTACGGCCGCGATTACTTTGGCGCTATACGTGATTTCTATAAATTATCCGGACCTGTTCCTATGCTTCCGAAGTATGCATTAGGGAACTGGTGGAGTCGTTATTGGAAATATACCGAAGAAAGCTACAAAAACCTTCTTACGCGTTTTGAAGCAATGGATATTCCCTTTTCTGTGGTTGTCATGGATATGGACTGGCATATTGTAGATGTGCCAGAAAAATACGGAAAAGGATGGACTGGCTATACATGGAATAAAGAATATTTCCCAGAACCAAAACGATTTCTAGATTGGCTTCACGAACACAATTACCGAATTACATTAAACCTTCATCCTGCTGATGGTATTCAAGCTTATGAAGAAAAATATTCTGAAATGGCTAATGCTATGGGAATAGATCCGAATTCAGAATATCCGATACATTTTGATTTTACAAATATTGAATTTATTACAGCATATTTTAAATATCTTCATCACCCAGAAGAAGAACGCGGAGTAGATTTTTGGTGGATGGATTGGCAGCAGGGAAATGTATCTGCTGTAGAAGGGTTAGATCCCTTATGGATGCTTAATCATTATCACCACTATGACTTAAAACGAAACGGTAAGAGAGGACTTATGCTGTCCAGATATAGTGGCCTTGGCAGTCATCGTTATCCCATTGGTTTTTCTGGAGATGTACATGTGACTTGGAATTCTCTTGAATATCAACCTTATTTTACCGCGACAGCAGCTAATGTCGGATATACCTGGTGGAGTCATGATATTGGCGGACATATGAATGGTATAAAAGATAATGAACTCTATATTCGCTGGTTGCAATACGGCATTTTTTCTCCAATCAATCGTCTCCACAGTAATTGCAATCCCTTCTGTGGAAAAGAACCCTGGAGGTATCCTAAACCATATGATGAAATTGCGGAAAAAACACTACGTCTTCGTCATCAGCTACTTCCTTATATTTATACAATGAACTATGAATGTCATGAAAAATTAAAGCCTGCTATAGTACCAGTATATTATTATTATTCTATGATACCCGATGCTTATGAATATCGAAACCAGTATTTCTTCGGGACAGAATTAATGATTCAGCCAATGGTTCATCCAACTGATCCTGAAACGGGAATGACAGCCGAACATACCTGGATTCCTGCTGGAATTTGGACCGATATATATAGCGGACGTATTTACCATGGCGGAAAAAAAGGAAAACATGCCGTATTATGTCGCCCCATTGATCAAGACGGAGTATTAGCCAAGGCCGGTGGAATTATTCCTCTTGCCAAACATGTCCCTCACAATAACAGTATTGCAAATCCTGAAACCCTAGAAGTTTATGTATTTCCAGGTGGTAACAATGAATATATCTTATTTGAAGATTCCGGAGAAGGATTTAGCTACAAAAAAGGGCAGCGTTTAGATACAAAATTCGCACTTTCTTGGTCCAATGACAGAGCTATATTTACCGTGGAACCCAAAGGTGATTTTTCTGTTATCCCGCAAATACGGAAATATAATATTCACTTTCGGGGATTCGGAAACCACTTGAAGATACAAGCTAGTGAAAAATATGAATCCGTCTATGAGTTGAAAAATCAAACATTAACTCTTACATGTCTGGAAACAGATCCGCGAAGGAAAATACAAATTACCCTGTCTGGTCAATTAACAGCAACAAATGATAACCTGACACAACAGGCTTTTGATTTCCTAGATAGAATTCAGGGAAGCATTACTATGAAAAAAGCACTCTATCAATGCTTTGAAAATGCAAGTTCCAAGGAAGAAATCATTACAGGAATAATGGCTCTTGAGCCGCCAAAAGCTTGGCAACAAGCACTCCTTGAAATTATCTCCTGCTGATTTTTAAAGTCAATTTACCTACAATATATTAAAAATGTTCACTTGGTAATTTCTTAATATTACACAAATAAAAAAGGAAGAAAAACCATTATTCAATTTGTCTAATATTTTTTTTTATAATAAAACTACATCGAATGAACGAAAATAAGGAGGTTTTCATTATGAAAAAAGTAATCGCTTTATCTATGGCAACATTAATGGCAGTTGGAAGCCTCACAGGATGCAGTACGTCAAAACCTGTAGAAACACCAGCGCCCTCTGTTTCAGAATCTTCTGCTTCTGAAACAGAAAACACATCAGAAGCAGCTAATACCGAATTGTCTGGAGACATCTCTGTCATGGTAAACAATGCTTTTACTGGATTAGATGATCCAGCAATCTTAAAAGCCGCAAAAGCATTTGAAGAACTTCATCCAGGTGTAACCATCACCATTGAAGGACTAGCAGGAAAAGAACTAATCAGCAAATTTACAACATCTGCTATGGCTGGTTCCGGTCCTGATGTCGTTGCTCTGGATAACTCTGGCTGGCCCATTGATTTAGCAGCTATGGGATTAATTTTACCTCTAGATGAAAAAATAGAAGCAAGTGACAATACCTATCTCCAGGGACCTCTTGATTCTGGTATTTATGAGGGAAATTATTATTCTGTTCCTTGGTATTTTAATAATACTGGTCTCTATTATAACAAACGAATTTTGGAAGAAATCGGAAAAACAGAAGCCCCGGCTACCTGGGAAGAATTTGAGGAAGATGTTAAACTGGCAACAGAAAAGGGATATGCAGGTGTATCTACTAGACTGGATGGTTATGCTGTATTTAATATGTTTTTTGCAGCAGACAATCCCGTTATCGACACTACTGGAGAAAAACCCGTTGTAACAGTTCTGGAAGATTCTGGAAAAGAAGCTTTTAATTTCTGGACTGGATTACATACCAAATATAAAGCATTCCCCGAAGGAATGAAAGATGCTTCTGACTGGGCAACAGCTTATACTACATTTGTATCAGATGACTGCTTATTCTTTGTATGTGGAGACTGGGCCTTTTCAAATATTCAAAAAGGCAATCCGGATATGGAATTCGGTCTGGCCCCTATGCCAAAAGGTAAAGTTCAGGCTGTTTGTTTAGGCGGATACAATCTAGCTATCAATGCAAATACCGAAAATCCAGATTTAGCATGGGCCTTTACAGAATACTTAACCAGTAAAGAATGTGATTATGTTTTAACACAGCAAGGACGTATTCCAGGAAGAACAGATGTAGATTATAAACCTATTTTGGAAATTAATGATTCTTATCAGGTATTCATAGACGAGGCTGAATATACAGTTCCAAGACCACGTGTCAAAAATGCAGCATCTGTTGACGAAAAAATGGTAGATGCATTTAAAAAAGTATTCTTTGATCAGATGAGTGCGGAACAGGCACTGGAAGAATTAAATACCGAATTAAATGATTTCATTAATGAAAATTATTAATCACTAAAACTAGTGAAAGAGCCGCCATTCGTCTCAACTCGGAGAGGCGGATGGCGGCTTTCTTACGTTAAGGAGAGAAAATAACATGAATAAAACCAAAACAAAACGCGAAAAATTAAAAGAATATTCTTTTCGTTACAACAGAAACGGTTATTTTCTGATTGCTCCAGCCGTTATAGCAATTCTGTTGCTAAGTGTATATCCTCTGTTAAACGGTATCTGGATTAGTTTTCTAAATTACGATATGACCAAAGCTCGAGCTTCCGATTTCGGTACATTTGCTGGTCTAAAAAACTATATGGTTATTTTTTCAAATTCAAAATACCGAAATGCCGTAGCTAATTCTGTTGTATGGACTTTAGTAAATCTTATAGTACAGGTAGCTCTAGCAACAGGTATCGCGCTTGTGTTGAATGAAAAACTAAAAGGTCGCGCTATTTTTAGAACATTAGCGCTTCTTCCTTGGGCAATTCCAGCAGCTATCAGTGCATTGACATTTAGCGCTCTTTATGATACCAAAATTGGTGCATTTAATGCTATTCTGATTCGTCTTGGAATTTTAAAAGAAGGATATTCTTTTTTAGGGAATGTCGGCACAGCTATGCCAGCAGTAATCATTGCAAATGTATGGAAAAGCACACCTTTTTTGATGATTTTCATTCTCGCCGCCTTACAAGGTGTCTCTTATGATATGTACGAAAGTGCTGCTATTGATGGAGCAGGAAAAATAAAACGTTTTCTGTATATTACACTTCCCAACATTAAAGAGCCTATGGCTGTTGCAGTAATACTGAATGCGATTTCTATTTTTAATAACTTTAATGCCATTTGGCTTCTTACTCAAGGAGGGCCCTTAAACAGTACAGAAATCATGTATACATACGCATATCGCCAAGCTTTTGTGGATCACAAATTTGGTTATGCAGCTGCTACCTCTGTAGTCATTTTTATAGTTATTGCAATACTTACTGTAATATATATAAAAATGATTTCATCAAAAAAAGATTAAAAGGAGAAGGCTATGAAGAGAACCAGATTAGAAAAATTTATCTTATATTCACTAGCTATTATTATTGCCCTGTGTTCCTTTCTTCCCTTTTTGTGGGTATTTTTCACAGCACTTAAGGGACCTGAACAAATTTATGATATGAATCAGATTATACCTACATATGTTACATTTGAAAACTTCAAAAAAGTACTGTTTCAGTCTAATTTTATACGATATTTTATGAACAGTGCATATATTTCAATCATTGTAACCGGGATTTCTATGCTGTTTGCAGTTATGGCAGCATATGGTTTCTGTCGTTATCGAATTTTGGGCGCAGAAAAAATGAAATTGGGAATTCTATTCACAAAAATGTTTCCTGGTGTGTTGCTTTCTATTCCCTATTATGTTATTATGCAAAAAATGAATCTTATAGACTCGCATCTGGGACTCATCATCATAAATTGCTCATTTGTACTGCCTTTTGCAGTATGGAATATGTGTACATTTTTCCTTCAAATCCCGTGGGAAATAGAAGAATCAGCTATGATAGATGGATGCAATCGCTTTCAATCTTTCATAAAAGTAATCTTTCCTATGGCGAAACCTGGAATTTCTGCTACAACCCTATATTGTTTTTTGATGTCCTGGGATGAATTCATGTATGCCAATACATTTATAAGCACAACTCTTAAAAAAACGGTCCAAGTCGGTATTCGGGATTACATTGGAGAATATTCGACAGATTGGGGGCCATTAATGGCATCTGTTATCCTGAGCCTGATACCAGTAATTATATTCTTTGTATTTGTACAGGACAATCTCGTAGGAGGATTATCCGCTGGTGCTGTTAAAGGTTAGTACTAAATATCATAATTATAGCATAAAGGGGACAGCCACATATGAAAAAAACATATAAGGAACCAAGTATTCAACTATGTATGACAAGAAATATTATACTTTGTGTCCTTATCCCTCTTTTTTTCGCTCTGGCTGTCCTTTGTGGACTTTTAAACTATAATCTCTCTGCTGGAACCGTAGAGGCCTACCAGATGATGTTCAATCAAAATATACAGGCAATTGACAGCGCAATTCTTCAATCCAATTATGCTAGCAGCACAATGATTACTTATACAGGGAATATCCGCCTGCTTCAAAAATATTATCAGGCGCAAAATGAATATGAAAAATTCACTGTAATTTCTCAAATAGAAAATATGCTCTCTAATTGTCAGGCAATAGCCTTAAATAGCTTTCGGGGAGAAATGGTATTACTGATGAATGATGGACGTGTCATTGATGCCATTAAAACAGCAGATATATCCGATTCTTTGACAGAGTATGAATGGTGGGAAAACTTACAAAAAACTGGTTCCATTCTTTATTGGGACAGCAATATTCAAGAAATCTTTGAACCACATCATCGCCAAAACTATGTTGCCTTTGGGCGTCAATTGATGCGCTATAAGGAAGAACCTTTGGGATATGCGCTAGTTCGAATTCCTTCAGAAAAATTTTTTCAATTCAGCGAAGATCCTCAATTTCAAGACGGAACTTTAGCCCTTTTTTCTTCTGATGGACGGATCATCGCCAGTGATGGAGGAACCATAGAAAACGAAACTCTAAAAGATCTATACCAACACTGGAAAAATGGCAATAAAAATACTGGAAAATGGGAAAAATATTTTTTTATGGCATCCAAATTGGACTCTTGTGGAAATAGCATTGTATACGCAATAGAACAAAAGAACATGTTTCGAAGAGTCGAAATTATCGTTATTAGCACTATAGCCTTTATGATTGTAACGGGAATAGGACTGGTTGCAGTAATCATTTATCTTTCTCATTACATAGCCAAACCAATTTTATTTTTTGCAGATCGAATTTGTTTAATCGAACAGGATAAACCTGAAATGCTTGTATTAAATAAACACCACTACAAAGAAACAAAGGTTCTTGAAGAAGGCATGATACGAGCTCAAAAACGAATTAATCTTCTTGTTAAGGAAGTAAGAAAAGAAGCAGAAATGAAAGAAAAAGCTCGCTATGATGCACTGCGAGCACAAATAACACCGCATTTTCTATTTAATACTTTAAATGCAATACGTTGGAAAGCATCTCTAAATCACGATGAGGAAGTTTCTGATATACTATCAGATTTAGGCATTCTTTTAGGTGAAGCTTATCGAAACACAGATGAATTAGAACGCATCGAAAATGCAGTGCTTATCCTAGATGCTTATGTAAAAATAATGCAGATCCGTTTTGGAGATAAAGTTCAATTCTTTTTCTCAGTTTCAGAAGAAATACGAGAATATCTAATCCCAAGATTTTGCTTACAACCGCTTGTAGAAAACTCATTTATTCACGGAATGGGACGTGTTAAAGAAGGTATTATTGTTCTTCGAGGTGAAAAGCAGGGAAAAGACATTATATTTACTTTAATTGATAATGGAACAGGTCTCCAGGGAAAACAAATTGATTTAACAAAGGAATACGATTTAAAACAACGCGGTGTTTCTGGAATAGGTTTACCTAATATTCATAAACGTATTCAAATGCTTTTCGGAAAAGAATATGGACTATATGTAGATAACACTTTAGAAGTAGGATTTAAAATTTCCTTAAAAATTCCAGCAATTACCGAAACGGACAAGAAGGTGACTGAATGAAGGCATTAATTGTAGAAGATGAACTGCTAGCCAGAGTGGGGCTGCGCTCACTTATAGACTGGCAAGCTATGGGAATTACTCTCTTAGAAGACGCTCAAGATGGACGTGAAGCATTAGAACGTTTAGAAAAAGAACATCCAGACATTTTGCTTTTGGATCTCAATATTCCAATTATCAGTGGTCTTGAAATTCTGGAATATATAAAAAAGAAAAAAATTTCCGTTAAAACTGTTGTAGTAAGTTGCTACGATGATTTTAAAACAGTTAAGCAGGCTATGAAACTTGGTGCTGCCGATTATATCCGAAAATTTGGATTATCGAAAGAAGAGTTAATAACCACACTAACCAGTTTAACGGAAACACCAGTAGAAAGCTTCATTCCAGTCACTAAATCGATAGCTCAGATAGGTGCTGAAACCCGACAGAAAATTGAAAATATACCCGAAACATATCAAACTGGCTGCTGTGTAAGCTTTTATTTGTGTTGGAAATATTCCGGAGAAATGTCTGACATGAAAATTGTTGAAACTATAGCTTGTCAGTTTTTTCAAAAACTAGGACGAGAATTGATGTCCCTTACTTATGAAGGGAAGTTATTGATTCTAATGAAAGAAGAAACAAATGAAGTAGAAGTAAAACAATTAAGTAAACAAATTTCACCTTTTGTAGCTAATCGCTGTTACATTGGAATAACTCGATATCAACAGCCAATTTATGATCATAATTTTTTTATAGATATTGCAAATAGTATTGAAGCATATGGCTTCTATGACTCAAAAGAAGAAATTCTTGTTTTCGAGCATGCAATTGAAATCAAACGCCAAATGCCATTTCCTTTAGCCTCTTATATTGAAAAACTGGAACGCGGTATCCAAAAAATGTCGAAAGAAGACATTTTACAAATTCTGAATTTTATGTTCGATGAAATTTCTTCACATCGGTATATATCCGTAAATTTGGTGAAAAAAATGATGATTGAAATTTTAAGTCGTTTTTCTGATAAAGCCGGACAGTTGGGTGGCGCAATTGAAGAGATTGAAGTAAATGGAAGTTATAAACATTATCAAAAAATTGTACAAATTTCCAGTTACGAAGATATGAGACATTGGTGGATTGATTTTGTTTCTAGTTTTACAACTCTTTTTTTTTACCAGACAAAAATGTTCAGAATCAGACATAATACAACTCGCTTTAGACTATATAGACAACAATCTTGATAAAACAATTCAGCTATCTGATGTTGCCAGGTATATCGGTGTTTCTGAACCATATCTCAGTTCTTTTTTTAAGAAAAACATGAATGAAAACTTTATTCCTTACGTCAATAAACAGAAAATCAAAAGAGCAAAGCAGCTTCTTAGCGAAGGGAAAATGGTTTATCAAGTATCAGATATGTTAGGATATGAGAACAGCACCTATTTTTCTAAGGTTTTTAAAAAAATGGAAGGAGTTACTCCCGATGTATATAGAAAAAACTATTTATAAAACAGGATTATTTACAATTATACATTCCAAATGAATCGAGGTAAAATATATGGAAAATCTGATATTCAGCCTTAATGCTACTATGCCTATTTTTTTCCTTATGTTGTTGGGCGTCTTTTTTAGAAAAATAGGTATCTTAGAAGAAAATATGGTCAATGGGCTTAACCAGTTTGTTTTTAAAGTAACACTTCCTGTTTTATTGTTTGGAGATCTTGCAAAACAAGATTTTTCTAAAGCATGGAATGGAAAATTTGTATTTTTTTGTTTTGCTGTTACGATTTTAAGCATTACACTAGTAGCATGTATTTCCATAATTCTTCGAAATAAAAATCTGCAAGGAGAATTTATTCAAGGCGCATACCGCAGCAGTGCTGCTGTTTTGGGCATTGCTTTTATTACGAATATTTATGGAAATTCTGGTATGGCTCCCCTTATGATTATTGGCAGCGTTCCTGTATATAATATTATGGCCGTTATCATACTTTCTTTTACAAATCCAAGTCAAAAGGGAATGAATACAGCACTCATAAAAAAAACAGCAAGGGGAATTATAACGAACCCGATTATTCTCGGAATTTTCTTCGGTGCCCTTTGGTCTCTTTTTCAGTTTCCCTTTCCAATTATTTTAGATAAAACAGTCTCCAATCTTGGAAGTTTGACCACCCCTCTCGGTTTAATGGCTATGGGCGCTGCATTTAACTGGAACGAAGCAAAAAAAGGGATGGGGCCGGCCTTTCTTGCAAGCTTTATAAAACTTTTTGGATTATGTGCAATTTTTCTTCCAGCAGCTATTCTTATTGGATTTCGCGATGCGGAGTTGATTGCAATTTTAGTTATGCTAGGCTCTAGCACAACTGTCAGTTGCTATGTAATGGCCAAAAATATGGGACATGACGGAATTCTAACATCAAGTATAGTAGCATTAACCACATGTGGAAGTGCCTTTTCCTTAACCTTTTGGCTTTATATCATCCGAACGCTGGGACTGATTTAAAAACATTTTGCTTTCGACACCCCCTCACAAATGATATCATTTATTCTCTGCAAAAGCTTCATATAGAGAAATTACATCTGCCACTGTTAAAAGACACTTCGGATGACTATCCTGTCAGATTAATTATAAAAAAGAAATCAAAAAAGCCTTTAGCCAAATATATTGATAAAACAGCAAAATCCACAGGAGAAAACAGAAAACGGAGTGCATATACCTGTTTTTTATGGTATGATAAAGAAAGCCTTGCAGGAACACAGCCGATCGCCTATAATAGTACATTAGCGCAATGGGCCATATGCTTGTTTTACGTTGTTTGCCCACGGCCAGGTTCCAGCTATGGAACAAAACACCCATGAAATATAAGAAATGCAGGTTGAATAACAATTTATGAGAAAATTAGCATTAAGTGATGAGATACTTTTAAGTGTCCAGCAGCCCGCCCGTTATATCGGCGGCGAGTTTAATATGGCAGAGAAAGTTCCCAACGAACAAATGATAAGATTTGCCATGTGTTTCCCGGACGTTTATGAGATCGGTATGTCCCATCTTGGCATGCAGATCCTTTACGCTATGTTCAACAAGCGGGAAGATGTCTATTGTGAACGTGTCTTTTCTCCCTGGCCGGATTTAGATGCCATTCTTCGGAAAAAACACATTCCTCTCTTTGCCCTGGAAAGCCAGGAGCCGGTCAAAGCCTTTGATTTTCTGGGCTTTACCATTCAGTATGAAATGTGCTATACCAATATTCTCCAGGTGTTGGATTTAAGCGGAATTCCGCTTCACGCGGAGGATCGGAAGGAAAATGATCCCATTGTCATCGGGGGCGGCCCCTGTGCCTACAATCCGGAACCGCTGGCCCCGTTCTTCGATATGTTCTATATCGGAGAGGGAGAGACTCAGTATGACAATCTCTTCGATCTGTACAAGGAGATTCGGAAAAACGGCGGAAACCGCTGGACCTTCCTGGAAGCTGCCGCCAAGCTGCCTGGTATTTACGTTCCCATGTTTTACGATGTAACCTACCATGAGGATGGCACAATTGCAGAATTCAAACCAAATACCCCTGGTATTCCGGCCACCATTGCCAAGGAGCTGGTAGTCGATATGGATGATGCGCCTTATATTGAAAATCCGATTGTACCTTTTATTAAGGTGACACAGGATCGCGTAGTTCTTGAAATTCAGCGGGGATGTATCCGCGGCTGCCGGTTCTGCCAGGCAGGAAATATTTACCGCCCGCTTCGCGAGCACAGTCTGGAATATTTAAAGAACTATGCCCGCCGGATGTTAAAAAATACCGGACATGAGGAAATTTCCCTCAGCTCTTTAAGCTCCAGCGACTATACTTATTTAAAAGAACTTGTGACCTTCCTGATTGACGAATTTCATGGAAAGGGCGTTAACATTTCCCTTCCTTCCCTGCGGATTGATGCATTCTCTCTCGACGTAATGAGCAAGGTGCAGGATGTCAAAAAAAGCAGCCTGACGTTTGCACCGGAGGCCGGAAGTCAGAGACTCCGCGATGTCATTAACAAGGGTCTGACTGAGGAAGTGATTTTAAAGGGTGCATCGGAAGCCTTCCACGGAGGATGGAACAGAGTAAAGCTGTATTTTATGCTGGGACTTCCCACAGAAACCGTGGAGGATATGGAGGGTATTGCCCTGCTTTCTGAGAAGATTGCAGAGCTTTACTATGACGAGATTCCAAAGGAACAGCGCAATGGCAAGGTGCAGGTTGTAGCCAGCTCCTCCTTCTTTGTTCCCAAGCCGTTTACTCCGTTCCAGTGGGCAAAAATGTGTACAAAAGAGGAATTCCTGGAAAGAGCTTATCTTGTCAAAGACAAGTTTAAAGAAATGCTCAACAGAAAGAGCCTGAAATACAACTACCACGAGGCAGATCTGACAGTGCTGGAGGGAATTCTTGCCCGCGGTGACCGGCGTGTTGCTCCGGTCTTGGAGGAGGCCTACCACAAGGGCGCCATGTTTGACTCCTGGGGAGAATATTTTAACAATGATATCTGGATGAATGCCTTTGAAACCTGCGGTGTTGATATGGACTTTTACACTGTTCGTGAGCGCAGTCTGGACGAGATTTTCCCCTGGGACTTTATCGATGCCGGTGTCACCAAGGAATTTTTGAAACGGGAATGGCTGGCTGCTGTCAGTGAAAAAGTAACACCGAACTGCCGTCAGCAGTGTTCCGGCTGCGGTGCCCGTCAATATGGAGGAGGTGTCTGCTTTGAAGATAAGAATTAAATTTGCCAAGGAAGGCACCATGAAATTTATCGGCCATCTGGACGTAATGCGTTATTTTCAGAAGGTGATGCGCCGGGCCGATGTTGATATTCGCTACAGTGAAGGCTTCAGTCCTCATCAGATTATGTCGTTTGCCTCTCCACTGGGAGTTGGCATGGAAAGCCGGGGCGAATATGTAGATATTGAGGTGCTGAGTACCGATTCTTCCGAAGAAATGCTCCGACGCATAAACGGCGCAATGACAGAGGGGGTGGAAGCGCTTTCTTACCGCCTTCTTCCCGATACCGCTGCCAATGCCATGTCTCTGGTTGCTGCTGCTGACTACACGCTGAGATTCCGTGAAGGATATGAGCCAGAGGATCCTGCCGCTTTTGTCCGCGGTCTGAAGGATTTTCTGAAGCAGGAGCAGATTCTGGTTATGAAAAAAACAAAAAAAGGAGAAAAAGAGGTCGATATCCGTCCTATGATTTACGAAATGGAAGCGGATGAAGATCAGATTTTCCTGAAAATTGCCGCCGGAAGCGCTGCCAATTTAAAACCGGATGTTCTGATTCGTGCTTATATGGAAAGCATGGGAGAAACCATGGCTGATTTTGCACTGATGATCACAAGAAACGAATTATACGCGGATAACGGTTCTGAAAACAGTCATCAGTTCCTTCCGCTGGAAGCCTTTGGTGAGAACATTGAATAAGCTGATTATTACAAAATGGAATGACCGGATCCTGACTGTGTTATTTTCTGATGGACAGCCCCTGGAAATCGGTCTGGAGGAAAACTCCTCGATCCTTGGCAATATCTATATTGGAAAAGTCAACCGGATTGTTAAAAATCTGAACTCTGCCTTTGTTGATTTTGAAAAAGGACGGACAGGATATTACAGCCTTTCTGACAATCCCTGTATTCTCTATGCTGACGGCCATGAGGGAGCCTTAAAAGCAGGAGATGAGATTATTGTACAGGTAGCCCGTGATGCTGTTCGCACAAAGGATCCGGTTCTCAGCTCCAATCTGAATTTTACAGGTCAGTACGGAGTTTTAACAGCAGGAAAAACCATTGTCGGTTTTTCTTCCCGCATCAGCGACAAAGCCTGGAAGGAACAAATGCGTCCTGTTCTGGAAGATGCTGTCCGGGATGAAGCAGGCCTCATTGTCCGCACCAATGCCTACGGCCACGAAGAACAGCTGCTTGAGGAATTAAAAAAGCTTCAGGCACTTTATCAGAGTGTCCGTCAGGCGGCTGCGTACCGAACCTGCTTCAGCCTTCTCTACCGTCCGGATCCGGAATATATTAAAACAATCCGCAGCTGCCCGCTGGGCAGTCTGGAGGAGATTATAACGGATGATCCAGAGGTATATGAGCAGCTTCGTCTGTATTTTGACAGCTGCGGTCCGGAACAGCAGTGTGCCTTCCGGTTTTATGAAGATCCCATGATCCGCCTTTCCAGTCTGTATTCCCTGGAAGCTGTGATGGATCGGGCCTGCCAGAAGCGGGTCTGGCTGAAATCCGGCGGCTATCTGGTGATTGAAAATACGGAGGCCATGGTTGTCATCGATGTAAATACCGGAAAATACTCCGGAAAAAAGAATCAGGAAGATACCATCCGCCTGACAAACCGGGAAGCTGCGGAGGAAATCAGCCGGCAGCTGCGGCTGAGGAATCTTTCAGGCATCATTATGGTTGACTTCATTGACATGAAACGTCAGGAAGATAAAAACGAACTGATGGATTATCTGAAAAGGTTGGTACGTCACGATCCGGTCAGAACCACTGTTGTGGACATGACCCAGCTGAATCTGGTAGAAATCACAAGAAAAAAGGAAAAGAAACCACTCTGGGAACAGCTTTCCCAGAAGGAATAAACCTAAAAGGGGATTGATAGCATGAAAATCATTATTGTTGGCTGCGGTAAAGTGGGCTTTACCCTGGTCGAACAGCTGAATAACGAGGGACATGATATTACGGTCATTGACCGTGACGGTGCAAAACTGCGTGCACTTACAGACAGTCTCGATGTTATGGGAGTGGAAGGAAACGGCGCAGTCTATCAGATACAGGCAGAGGCAGGCATTCAGGATACGGATTTGCTGATTGCAACCACCAACTCTGACGAGCTGAATATGCTTTGCTGTCTGATTGCTAAAAAGGCAGGAAACTGCCATACCATTGCAAGAATTCGAAATCCGGAATATTCTCAGGAGCTGTCCTTTATCCGGGAAGAGCTGAATTTATCCATGGCAATTAATCCGGAGCTGGCTGCTGCTACTGAAATATCCAGACTTTTGAAATTCCCGTCAGCAATCAAGGTAGATACCTTTGCCAAGGGACGTGTAGAGCTTTTGAAATTTCATATACCTGATGATTCCGTTCTTCACAATATGCAGGTTTTGGAGGTGTCCGCGCAGCTTCACTGCAACGTGCTGATCTGTGCCGTAGAACGGGAAAATGATGTTATGATTCCTGACGGACGTTTCCGGATGCAGGCAGGAGACAAAATATCCTTTATCGGTTCTCCTGAAGAAGCCGCCAAGTTTTTCCGCCAGATCAACATCAATACCACAGCCATCGGCTCTGCCATGTTTGTCGGCGGCGGAAAGATTACCTATTACCTGGCAAAGCTCCTGGAAAACACAAAAATCAAGATTAAAATCATTGAACAGGATTTGAACCGCTGCAATGAGCTGAGCGAGCTGCTTCCCAAGGCTCTGATTATTCACGGTGACGGTTCTGATCAGAAGCTACTTCTGGAAGAGGGACTGACTCAGACCGAGGCCTTCTGTTCCCTGACCGGCTTTGATGAGGAAAATATCATGCTTTCCCTCTATGCCGCATCCATGACCACAGCCAAGCTGGTTACCAAAATCAACCGAATCGCCTTTGAAGACGTTATTCAGAAAATGAACCTTGGCAGTATCATTTATCCGAAGCTGATTACTGCAGATAATATTCTCCAGTATGTACGCGCCATGCAGAACTCCATGGGAAGTAATGTGGAAACCCTCTACAAAATTGTTGCAAACAAGGCAGAGGCGCTGGAATTCCGTGTTGGAAAAGATAACCCGGTTGCAGGAGTTCCCCTGGAAAAGCTGTCCTTCAAAGACAATCTTCTGATTGCCTGCATTAACAGAAACGGAAAAATCATTACCCCCCGAGGAAAGGATACGATTGAAACAGGAGATACGGTTATCGTCGTAACCACCCACTCCGGGCTGAAGGATCTGAAGGATATTTTAAAATAGAAGGTGCAGTCAAATGAATATCAGTATGATTTTATATTTTCTCGGCTGGGTACTGAAAATTGAAGGTATTCTGATGATCCTTCCCTGTGCCATTGCCTTGATTTACCAGGAGCTTAACGGACTTTATTTTCTTGGAATCGGACTCTTCTGTGTGATTTCCGGCTGGCTTATGTCGCGAAAAAAACCGTCCAACACGGTATTCTATGCAAAAGAGGGATTTGTGTCCGTAGCGCTGAGCTGGATCGTGCTCAGTGTTTTCGGCGCGCTTCCATTCTATTTCAGCGGAGAGATTCCGCTGTTTGAGGATGCCCTTTTCGAGGTTATTTCCGGCTTCACCACCACAGGAGCCAGTGTTCTTTCCGATGTAGAGGCTTTAAGCCGCTGCATGCTTATGTGGCGCAGCTTCACTCACTGGATTGGCGGTATGGGAGTGCTGGTTTTCATCCTCGCTGTACTTCCTCTTGCCGGCGGTTACAATATGCATATTATGCGTGCGGAAAGCCCCGGCCCCTCTGTAGGAAAGCTGGTTCCCAGAGTAAAGCTGACTGCAAAAATCCTGTATGTGATTTACTTTTCCATGACAGTGCTTCAGATTTTAATTCTCCTGGCCAGCGGTATGCCCTGGTTTGATTCTCTGGCCATGAGTTTTGGTACTGCCGGTACCGGAGGTTTTGGAATCCTCAATTCCAGCTGCGGAAGCTACACAACCTTCCAGCAGGCCGTATTTACTATATTTATGATCCTGTTTGGAATTAACTTTAACGTATATTACCTGTTCCTGATCAAAAAGCCAAAGGATGCCCTTCACTGTGAGGAGATGAGGGGATATCTGGCAATTATTGCAGCAAGCATCCTGCTGATTGCCTGGAATATCCGCGAATATTATCCTACCATTTTCCAGGCCATCCATCACAGTGCTTTCCAGGTTGCATCCATTATTACAACAACAGGATATTCCACTGCTGATTTTGATCTGTGGCCATCCTTCTCAAAAACGATTCTGGTGATCCTGATGTTTGTCGGCGCCTGCGCCGGCAGTACGGGAGGCGGTATCAAGGTATCACGTATTGCGATTGCCTTTAAAACAGTGAAAAAGGAGATGTCCTCACTGATTCATCCGAGAAGCATTAAAATTCTCAAATACGAGGGCAAGCCAATTGAACATACGGTTCTTCGCTCCATTAATACCTACCTGATCACCTATATGCTGATTTTTGCCGGCTCCATTCTCCTGATCAGCCTGAATGAGTTTGATCCGACCACCAATTTTACGGCTGTGGCTGCAACGCTGAATAATATCGGACCCGGTTTGGAAAAAGTAGGGCCTACCTGCAACTTTGGAATTTTTTCTCCTTTTTCCAAATATGTACTGATGTTTGACATGCTGGCCGGACGTCTGGAGCTGTTCCCCATGCTTCTTTTATTCTCTCCGAGAACCTGGATGAAAGAATAGAAGAGCAGGTTTAATGTTTCCTTATTTTGAAATTATATTTTTTTCAAATTTTTCACGAAAAACAGTTGACATTCAATTCAGAGCATGCTATTATTTTCAAGTATGCCGCACAATGAGGTAGATAAGAACCGGAGATATCCGATCACCGAAGTTGGCGAGTAATGATAATAGGAGGTGCCATATGTACGCGATTATTGCAACAGGTGGTAAGCAGTACAAAGTAGCAGAAGGCGATATCATTAAGGTAGAAAAGCTTGGTGTAGACGCTGGCGAAACCGTTACGTTTGACCAGGTTCTTGCAGTGAACAACGGGGAGCTGTCCATCGGATGCCCGACTGTAGCAGGAGCAACCGTTACCGGAACCGTAGTGAAGGAAGCTAAGGCTAAAAAGGTAATTGTTTACAAGTATAAGAGAAAAACTGGATACCATAAGAAAAATGGTCACAGACAGCTCTATACCCAGATCAAGATCGACAAGATCAACGCTTAATTATGATTAACGTAACTGTTTTTGTTGATTCCGGACACAATTATCACGGCATTGAGCTTTTAGGTCATGCCGGCTGTGCCGATGACTACCAGGAAGGACAGGAGCTTGTCTGCGCTGCAGTTTCAGCACTGACTCTTAACATGGCAAATTCTGTGGAACATTTCACAGAGGATCGGTTTACAGCGGAGGAAGAGGAGGAAAGCGGTTTGTTCCGCTTCCATTTCACCGGTAAATCCAGTCCGGAAGCAGCACTCCTTATGAATTCTCTCATATTCGGTTTGCAGGATATTGAGGACACATATGGAGAACCGTATATAAAAATTCGATTTAAGGAGGTGTAAGAGATGTTTAAGATGAACCTTCAGTTATTCGCTCATAAAAAAGGTGTAGGTTCTACCAAGAACGGTAGAGATTCCGAGTCCAAGAGACTGGGCGCCAAGAGAGCAGACGGTCAGTTCGTATTGGCTGGTAACATTCTTTACAGACAGCGCGGTACCAAGATCCATCCGGGTCTGAACGTAGGACGCGGCGGCGACGATACCCTGTTCGCTACTGTAGACGGTGTTGTAAGATTTGAGAGAAAGGGCAGAGACAAAAAGCAGGTTTCTGTTTATCCGAGAACAATCAACGAATAATTTGACTGGCGGGCTTCATACTGATTCTGAGTATGAAGCCTTTTTTAAACCGGATTCTGGCTGAATCAGACAGTCAGACAGGAACATCTCCTGTACCGGATGATTCGCAGCTGTCACAAAAGGAATGCCTGAGTGCAGAAAGGATAGGTGTATGGATGTTTGCAGACAGTGCCAAAATATTCATTAAATCAGGAAAAGGCGGAGATGGTCATGTAAGTTTCCGCAAAGAATTATTTGTTCCGGCAGGCGGTCCCGACGGAGGGGACGGCGGAAAAGGCGGAGACATTATTTTTGAAGTAGATCCGGGCCTGAATACCCTGACGGATTTCAGACATGTACGGAAATATGCAGCAAAAGATGGAGAACAAGGCGGAAAGAAGCGATGCCACGGCGCTAACGCGGAGAACCTCATTATTAAGGTTCCGGAAGGTACCGTAATCAAGGACTTTGAAACAGGCAAGGTCATCGCTGACATGTCCGGTGAAAATAAACGAGAAACAATTCTGCGGGGCGGAAAGGGCGGTCTTGGCAACATGAATTTCGCCACTCCTACCATGCAGGCTCCAAAGTACGCTCAGCCGGGTCAGCCGGGTCACGAGCTCTGGGTTACTTTGGAATTAAAGGTAATTGCAGATGTGGGACTGGTGGGCTTCCCCAATGTTGGCAAATCCACTCTGCTTTCCCGCGTATCCAACGCGCGTCCTAAAATTGCCAACTATCATTTTACAACCTTAAATCCTCATTTGGGTGTTGTTGATTTAGACGGCGGAGCCGGATTTGTTATGGCTGACATTCCCGGACTGATCGAGGGTGCATCTCAGGGCGTTGGCCTTGGACATGCCTTTCTTCGCCATATTGAACGCTGCCGCGTTCTGATTCATGTTGTAGATGCTGCAGGAACCGAAGGCCGGGATCCCATTGCCGATATCCGCGCCATCAATAAAGAGCTGGAAAGCTACAATCCAAAGCTTCTGGAACGTCCTATGGTAATTGCCGCCAACAAGATGGATGCCGTTTATGGAGAGGATGAGGATCCGCTTGCAAAGCTGAAGGAAGCGTTTGAGCCGGAAGGTATCCGTGTTTTCCCGATTTCTGCTGTCAGCGGAAAAGGAATCAAGGCGCTTCTTTATGCGGTTTATCAGCTTCTTCAGACAACCAGCCAGGAACCTGTTGTATTTGAAAAAGAATTTGAAATTGAATATGCCGGAGATCGGAATCTGCCGTATACAGTAGAAAAAGAAGAGGACGGTATCTTTGTAGTAGAAGGTCCCCGCATTGAAAAAATGCTGGGTTATACAAATCTGGAATCTGAAAAGGGCTTCCAGTTCTTCCAGAACTTCTTAAAAGAAAACGGAATTCTGGATGAGCTTGAAGCAGCCGGAATCCAGGAAGGCGATACGGTTCGGATGTACGGTCTTTCTTTTGACTATTATAAATAAAATAAAAAGGAGTAAGGATAAGTTATGACAAGCAAACAGAGATCTTATCTCAAGGGAATTGCCATGACCACAGAGCCTATTTTCCAGATCGGAAAATCCAGTGTAACTCCGGAGCTGACTGCTGCCATTGCAGAAGCTCTGGAAGCGCGGGAGCTGATTAAAATTACCGTTCTAAAAAACTGCCTGGATGACGGAAAATCCATCGCACAGGTATTGGCAGAGCGGACCCGTTCTGAAGTGGTACAGGTTATCGGCAAAAAAATTGTATTATATAAACCGGCCAAGGACGAATCCCGTCGGAAAATCGTACTGCCGGACTAAGAGAAAAAGGAGTGTGCAGTCATGGCAGAGATCGGTATCATGGGAGGAACCTTCGATCCCATTCACAATGGTCATCTGATGCTGGGACGTCAGGCCTGTGAGGAATATCACCTGGACGAAGTGTGGTTTATGCCCTCCGGCAATCCGCCTCACAAAAAGGATCATCATGTTACAGATGCTGCTCTGCGCTGTAAGATGGTTCGTCTTGCCATTGAAGGTTTTCCCAGATTCCGTCTGTCAGAATTTGAAGTACAGCGAAGCGGGAACACCTACACAGCAGAGACTCTGCGTCTTCTGCACCTTCATTATCCGGAGCACCGGTTCTATTTTATTGTTGGAGCCGATTCTCTCTACGAAATTGAAAACTGGTTTCATCCAGAGCAGGTTATGAGTCAGACAATTCTGCTGGCTGCCGGCCGTGAATATGCGGCGGCTCCGCGTAATATGGAAGAGCAGATTGCTTATCTGAACGAAAAATATAAAGCTGACATTCGGATGCTTCACTGTCGGGAGATGGATGTTTCCTCTAATGAACTGAGGGAAATGGAATCCCACGGACACCGGATCAGCCGCTATGTACCAGAGTCTGTGGAAAATTATATTCAAATCCACAAGCTGTACCAGGATTAACCGAAACAGGAGTGAGCTCTTATGATAACCATAAATGAACAGATTGTAACATTTCGCAAGCAGTTAAAATCAAAGCTGGATACCATGCGGTATGAACATTCCGTAAGTGTATCCTATACCTGTATTGCTCTTGCCATGCGGTATGGATACAGCCTGGAAAAGGCGGAGTTGGCCGGCCTTCTTCATGACTGCGCCAAGCGCTATACAGACAACGAACTGATTGCCCGGTGCCGGAAACATGAGCTGCCTCTGACAGAATCTGAATTAAAAGCTCCGGCTGTGATTCATGCAAAATATGGCGCCTGGATGGCCCAGAATAAATTCGGAATTCAGGATGAAGAAATTCTTTCTGCCATACAGTGCCATACAACCGGAAAGCCCGGCATGGGCATGTTAGATAAAATTCTTTATATAGCTGATTATATTGAACCGCGGCGGGATAAGGCTTCCAACCTTGCGCGTATGCGGTATCTGGCCTTTCAGGATCTGGATCAGACCATGTATGAAATCCTGGCCGGAACAATCAATTATTTAAAAGGCAAAGGCGGCTGTATCGATCCAATGACGATTCAGACATTTAACTGGTTCGAAAAACTCATCCAGGAAAAATGCAGCGCTGCCGAAGCGAAAGGAGAGTAATCCAATGGATAATTCCAAAGAAATGGTAAAGCTTGCAATCAATGCCCTGGAAGACAAAAAGGGCGAAGACATACAGATTATAGATATCCGGGAAGTATCTGTTCTTGCAGACTATTTTCTCATCGCCAGCGGCTCCAATACCAATCAGGTACAGGCCATGGCCGATAATGTTGAAGAGACCCTTGGCAAGGCAGGCTATGTCTGCCGTCAGGTTGAGGGTTACCAGAGCGGAAACTGGATTTTAATGGATTATGGCGATATTATTGTCCATGCATTCTGCAGAGAGGATCGCCTCTTCTATGATCTGGAAAGAATCTGGCGGGATGGAAAAATGATGAGCAAGGAAGACTTTCCCGCTTAATTTAATTCCTCTCGTTTTTAGTTGACATAATTTATTTATGTAAACTTGTGTTTTATCTGCCGCAGGGAAGGGTTCTCCTCTGCGGCATTGATTCTGTCTTTCTTTTTAATCAATTTTTAAAGATTTCTCACTGTTATTCCCATTTCATCTGTGCTAAAATAAAATATTGGTAAAATAGCAATTTTTCCCTGCATTGATACACTACATATACCATTTACAAAGGAAGTTATTTTTCATGCATAACCTGATAAAACAATTCTGCGGCATTCTGACAAAGTACCGCGGCAAATGGACTGCAGCCGGTCTGATGCTCCTCATCAGCATAGGTCCTGTTGCAGCTTCCCGACTTTTCCAGGTACAGCCGGCTGATATACCCGTGGAAACAGTGGAAGAGGATACCACATTTCTCCCTCCTGTACCCGAGGCGGTTCCGGAACAGCCTTCCTCTGAAGCAGAAGAGGAAATCTGGCAGCCTGATATCACCCAGCTGAATCTGGCTCATTTTTTTCCGGAGGGAACCGATTCGGAGGATCCATCCCAGAGTCTGGCCGGAGAAGTATTCCGGGAACTGATGACAACAGACCAGGAATGGAGCAGTTCTATCTATGACTTTTCAGACATTTCTCCGGAAAATATGGCCGCCCGGCTGGGGCTCTCCAGAGAAACTGTTACTGGAAAATACAATCCCAGGGACGAACATCACAATCCGGAGGATCCGTCTACCTGGACCATAAGCAGCTTTAAAGATATCCGTATGACAGTCACAGACGGAGATGGTCATTCCATTTCCCCCTATTCCAATGTCCTTGAAATTATGTCCATGGCAAGTGTTTACACCTATTATTATGGAGCAGATAATGCCTCTCTGTTTCTTTCCTATGCCAGACAGCTGTGGGAGGCATCGCATTCCTATCAACTAAGCATCAGTGATATTTATTACTGTTCGGGCTGTATGAGTGAAGAGGATCAAAAACGGGAATTGGAAGAATTAAAAGCAGAAGCCCTGGCAGAGAAGGGAATTGCTGTATCAGATACGTCATCCTCCTCTGAAGAAAAATCCATTTCCGAAACAGAGGTATCTTCGTCATCTGTGATTGAGGTGGGAAAATTCCGGGCGGCACAGAAATCTTTTGCTGCGGCGACTGCATCCAATGCCACGGAAACAGCAAGTCCCTCAAATGCCTCTGTCTATGAGATGCTTTCACTTTCAAACGAAGAGACTGATCAGGAAAACGCAGAGCTTACAGCCTGTCCAGGACATGTGGATTTGATTATTCATATGAAAATTCATGGACTCAATGAGCAAAACAGCCTGTTTTCCATTGATTCTTTCCAGGATACCGGTGCGTCAGCTGAGCAATCAGAAGAAGATTCCTCTGGCTGGGAGGGCTGGACTGATGCAAATCAGGCGGCAGCTATTGCTCTGAGCCAGCAGGACTGGTTTGAAAAGTACGGATTAACTGTTTCCGGAATTTCTACAGGAGTTCCTCTGACAGCTTCCGAAATTCAGGCCTATATGGCAGAGCTTCCGCCTGCACTTTCTCAGACACGGCGGGATTTAATTGAATTTGCCCTTCAGTCTGTGGGAAAGGTTCCTTATTACTGGGGAGGAAAGGCGTCTGGACCTGATTACGAGCCCAATGGTTTTGGTCTTATCATCTCTCCTGACTATAAGGGAAGAATTTTAAAGGGACTTGACTGTTCCGGATGGATCAACTGGGTCTACTGGTCTGTGACCGGAAACCGTCTTCCATATGAAAGCACTGCAGGGCTTGCAGCCTGCGGAACCCCAATCAGCCGCAGTGAACTTCAGCCAGGAGATATTATTCTCCATACAGGAACAGATGCCCATGTTATTATGTTCCTGGGGTGGACAGAAGATGGTAAAATTCAATGTATTCACGAAAGCAGCGGCCTTGCCAACAATGTTTGCGTTTCTGTACGCGACGCAAACTGGCACTATTACCGCAAGCTAGTTGAATAGCTTCTGTAAACAATACAGCAGATATCATAAGAAAGGAATTCAAAAATCATGCGTTATGACGAAAATTCATATGAAGACGAACTGGATCGGATGCGGATCCGGAATCAGAAACGTGCCGGCAGCCGAAATTCGGCAGGGAGTAAAGAAACGCCGCAGCCAAACAGCCAGGGTTGGGATGATACCATTGTTTTTCTTCCAAATTCCAGCCGTGACAGAACTCAAAATTCCAGGAGAGCTGCTTCTGAATCTGATATAAAATATTCCGGAAATGCCTCACGGACAGGACAGAAGAGAAGGACAGCGCAAACATCCCAGGCTCATTCAGAGCCGGATCGCCGCCGGACCTCTTCCCGCCATTCCGGTGGACACGCCCGAAAAAAGAAGAAAAAAACAGGATTTTTAACCATTCTCTGTCTGGCTGCTGTTATTATCGCAGGCACCTGGGTCTTTCACTCGTTCCGGGATGATGGATACTGGACAATTGCCGTATTTGGAGTCGATTCCCGCGACGGAAATACAGGAAAGGGTGCTTTATCTGATGTAGAAATGCTTTGCAGCATCCATAAAAAAACCGGAGAAATCCGTCTTCTTTCTGTTTTCCGTGATACCTATCTGCGCATTGATCAGAAAGAAGATTTTGATAAAATAAATGAAGCCTATTTTCTAGGCGGCCCTGAACAGGCCATAAATGCGCTGGAAGACAATCTTGACCTGCAGATTGACGATTACGCAACCTTTAACTGGAAAGCCGTTGTAGACGCAATTAACGTGCTTGGAGGCGTTGATATTGATATCACTGACAAAGAATTTGCCTATATCAATTCCTTCATTACAGAAACTGTAAATTCCACCGGCGTAGGATCCTACCAGCTGGAACACAGCGGCATGAATCATTTGGACGGAGTCCAGGCCGTCGCTTATGCAAGACTTCGTTTAATGGATACTGATTTTAACAGGACAGAACGGCAGAGAAAGGTTCTCGGACAGGCTATGGAAAAGGCTAAAAATTCCGACTTAAAAACTCTGACAACCCTGATTGGAACCGTATATCCTCAGATAAAAACCAGCGTCGGTGTAGACAATCTGGCCGGAATGGCAAAAAATGCCAAAAAATATTATATCAGCCAGACCTCCGGATTTCCTTTTTCCCATCAGGAAATCAAAATCGGAAAAAAGGCCTGCGTTGTTCCAACAACACTGGAAAGCAACGTCGTTCAGCTTCACAGCTTCCTGTATAATACAGAAAACTATGTTCCATCGGAAAACTTAAAATCCATCAGCAGCCATATTATTGAGGTAAGCGGCTTTGGAGACCCGGGAAAAGACACAGAATCCGGAAAAAATGTGGGAGCGGAAGGAAATAATGGCGGCGGACAGGCTGGAAGCAGCCAGACAGACAACGGAGGAAATGCAAAGCCTCCGGCTCAGGAAACTCAGCCGGCTGAAACAGAGCAGGAATCGTCTGTTGAAGAAAATACCGAAGAAAGTACATCTGAAACAGAAGAAACCATACAGCCTTTAGAATCTGTTGACAATACAGAAGGAACCGGTTCTGAATCAGAATCAGAAGATTCCGACAGAAATCAGAATTCCGAAGAAACAAGAGATCCGGATCGGGTTATTGAGGCGCCTTCAGAAACTGTAGAAAATACAAAAGAAAACGGGCCTGGAATTCAAAATTCCGAAAATAACAGCCACAGGAAAACAAATGCATCCCTGGAAGCTCCAGGACAGTCCAGGGAGGAAACTCCGGAACAGGGACCGGGAGTGTAGCAAAAATTCAGAAATTTATTAGTTTTAACAAAAAACCACAAAAAACCGTGGAAAGCTTAAAAAACCATAAGAATGGATAAATGGGCAGTTCCAGGCCTAACTATTCGTTAAACGTCTCAAAGTTTCGCGAAAGCAAATCGTTTCTGCGGTAGTTGCTGGCTGCCGGACATCCGTTATCCCGCCGGACGGCAGCCGGTTTGCAACTATTTGCGAAACTGTAGTTTAACGAATCAGTTAGAAAAGGGAATCACATCACCAAACACCTGAACAAAACCATCAGATATTAAACGTGGATTGACTTTGTATACCTGAATACCTCCGCTTGAATATTTTTTTACCAGATTTATCCGGCGCAGGAAAGCAAGGAAATCATCAAATAAATCTTTCTGAATTTCCGGGTATTGTTTGCAAAGCGGAATATTTGTACAAATATAAACCTTTGTAAAACAAGCCTGTTTATTCGCATACCGACACGGCAGCACAACTGGATAACCATCTAAATATTTCAACATATCGCCCAGCGGAAGTGAAGAACGGAATTCTTCAAAGAGCAGCACATCCTGTCCCATATAACCATCAAAAGGATGTTTATAATCTGTTGCACGATATACATTTTTATAACCGTACTTATCCATGATGGAACGAGTCTTTCCCGTACCAGTTTCACCGAAGATATATTCGACTGTTAAATCCCGCCACTTTTCAGAAAATTCAGCATCCCTGACAGTCTGGCGAACAACTTCCAGTTTATCAAGCTGCAACATAATATCAGGCACTTGCTCAATGATTTCATAATTCGACAACCCCTGTTTTACCATGGAGTAAATGTCAGCAAGGTCGTTTCTTGCACCTTGTCTTTCGACTGGCATTTCACCCCATTCTTCAAAGGTATCTGGTACACAAGTTTCCTTTTTGCGACTAGATTCCCATTTACCGGACTTTGAAACATAATCTTTATTTTGCATTGCTGTACCTTTAGCCATTTCAAAATGCCCGCCGTCAAACCGCTTTTTGACTGTAGAAAAAAGAATACCACCGCGACCTTGTAAATATAAGTGCGTGTGGTATGTACCGTTTTCTCCTATTTCATCAGCCATGCACCAGTAAATAACTGATTTCATGGAACCGAGAATTTCTTTTAATTTGTCATGCGTAAAACCTTTTTTAACTGGATTGTTGATTGTTATTTGCCACTTGCGTGACTGTGTATCACCCGCCATATTTACCCCCTTTTTTCGACTTTCGACATTTTCGACAAGCAGGTGTCGAGACTGGCAAGCCCAGTATTTAAGGCTTGTTGATGGCTTTTCGACAGAAGTCGCTAGGTAATACTATACTAGCGACTTCCGGCTCCGCCTATGTTACAAGAGCGCGAACAAGGAAAAACCAAATGTTTTTGCATCATAGAGACAAGGAGCGGAGAGTACACCGGGAGCCATGATGCGGGCTTTCATCTCCGCCCAGAGGGCACCCGGAGATAGGTTTGATAATTACTTAACAATTTCCACACCTGCAACATAACCGCGATTATTATACTCAACATTTACCAACGTACCAGGCACAATACCGGCAGGTATACCGATATTGTCAGAAACATAAATCGGATATACTGCTTCGCCTACCACCTGTGCATCTTTTGCACAGCAGTGCAGCGTTACACCTTTTACCGGATTGCCAGTGCGTTTGCTGACATAATCCTGCTGCTGGACACCTAAAACACGAAATTTCATAATACCTCCAATCTAAAAAAAGACAACAGAAAACATAAAGAGAGTATATGAAAAAGCCTAAACTTATCCTGTATTTGCCTTTTGCCCTTTAACATATGAAATTGTCAAAGTGCCAGTGAAGGCATTTCCATCTACTCCACCGTTTACTATTTGGGGCGAGACTGACCAGCACAGGCGAGCCTATCGACACCCTTGAGCAAATAAGACCAACATTTTCACCGATTCACCTATGGAATCCGGAAAGGTATCGCTTGAACAAAGTAAGATGGAGCCAGTATCATCACTGGAAATTACTGGATCATCAATCATGCTTCGGACCTGTTCTCATTGCTACTTCGTACCGCATTCGTTTCCAAATGCGAGATAATAAAAAACAAATAAAGAAGTTCTCATTGCTACAGGTAACGGAAGCATGATATAATGAAATTGATTGAAAAGATATAGACATCTGTAGACATCTATCTTATACTCATATTATACAATATTAGATGTCTAATGTCAATAGATATCTATAGATATTTACAGATGTCTAATAGGAGGTAATATGAGCACATACGATTTATACAAAAACAAAACATACTCTTTAAGAATACCCAATATATTACAAGAAAAAGTAAAAGCTATTGCAAAATCAGAACATAGGAAAGCCAGTCAACAATATGAACTAATCATACAAAATTTTATTAATGATTATGAGGCAATCCACGGTGAAATCAAAATAGAAGAGGAGCAGTAAGCAGGGCAGCTTCCCGGCCGGGTGCATAGCACCGAGGCCGGAGCTGCTGGAGGAGCTACTGCAATAAGATTATGCTGCATAAATTTCTTTCATTATTTTCTTCTCCATTTCTTTAAAACATCACGCACATTCACTTTTTCTTCTTTCAGCTTCAAGCCGTACTTTTCCCAGTCAAAGGAAAGCATCTTTTCTGGATGCAACATGTCAATCGTAGGAAGCGGTTCACCAGTAAAATCTGGCAGTGCCGGAGGATCAAAGCTTTTAAAATATTTTACATATTTAGGAATGTAAGTAATCCGGACACCACCAAAAGGGGCAACCAGTATAGAATCAATATTATAATCATCAACTATCTTGCTTTCTCCCTGTGCGGACTTGTCCGCATGGACAACAACAATCCTTTTTGTCACCCGTCTAGCAACAGAAAGGAAATTAAACATATTCTGCACTATATATAAATGGTCTGTTAAATCTCTTATTTTCTTATCTACATCAAACGACTGGCTGAACAGGTAAACTTTGTTCCGGTACTGACGCTGATACTTAAAATATACCTTTACATGCTCTGGAAATGACTTGAAATTTCGATTATCCCAAACAAGACCAACTTCATCAATGAGCACCAGAGAATTCGGAGGAAAGCAGATTTTTCCAAAATCTTTCGTATCAAAAAGATAACAGCCGGGAATCTCCCTATCACAATATACGCGCCAACCTTTCTTCTGTGCTTGTAAGGCAAGTTTCGTCATAAGGGTAGTCTTGCCGGAGCCTTTCTTGCCAAAAACCATATAAAGCTTATACGGATTTCTATATTTAATCAGATGATAACCAACAAAAAGGATAAAGGCCATCAGGACAGCCCATATTACATAAAGCATGTAAGCACCTCCAGCGTAAAGCGATAAACCGCATAAACAATCAGACAGAGGGCAACTACAGCCATAAAATCAAAGGTTTCATAATTCAGAATCGGGAAGAAAAAGAAATCCCAAAATAATTTTGCATAATCCAGCATCTGAAAACCTCCTTTTATTTTAGGCGATTATCCCATGTTCCGTTACAATAATCCAAAAATGATTCAATATCTTCATATGCTCTATTCCTAGTATAATAACGTTTTTTATCATCTTTCTTCCTACGCATAGGTATTCCGGCTATTTTTCGCGCATTATTTGAAAACAATATTTTTGTCATACTATTTACCTCCACCAATTCCTAAAGCGAGAAGGCCCCCCGGAGGGGGCCGGGCAGTTAAAATGCATTGTAAATGCGTGAGAGCATACCAACAACAGAACCAACAAAGAAAATAGATAAAGCAAGTAAAATAATAGGCTTATCCAACATCCATGTAAGCAACTCTCCACCGCGTTCCAGGAACCAGGCAAACACACTGGAAAATGTTGTCAGAGTATCCGTAAGGGTAGCAGTTTCACCTGGAACTACCTCAGCAAATGCAGGAGCAGCCATCAGGCAGGACGTACCAACCGACATAGGAACAACAGCGTATTTTCTAGCAGCGTTCATAAATTTCATAAAAACACCTCCTTAAAACGCATTATAGATGCGAGAGAGCATCCCAACAACAGCACCAACGAAGAAAATAGACAGGGAAAGCAGAATAATAGGCTTATCCAGCATCCATGTAAGCAGGCTTGCACCCTGTGTCAAAAACCATTGGAAAACCTCAGTAAAGATACTAAGTGTTCCGGTTAAGGTTTCACCAGCAGCATAAGATGGGAAAGCAGCCAGAGCAGTTACACCACATGTCATAGGCACATAGCCATAACGCTTCACACAATTTCTGATTTTCATTGACATAGAAACACCTCCTAATTAAATATTTTTTTAAAAAGATATATCACCCTACCAGCAAGCGGTAAGAAAATGATACCAAGGCCAAGGAGCAGACCATCACCAAGCAGGAAATCAATATAGAGCTTTAAACAGGGGAATAAACCCTCATTTACAATCTGAGACATTATCTCAAAAATCTTACTCAAACAATCACCGCCTTAAAATAATCAGCTTTAGCATTTCCGCAAAAAAAGAAACAATAAACAGGATAAACAGAAGAGCAGCAACGGTCAAAACAGGCTCAAACTGCACCGGAACTGTTATACCTAATAACGCTTGTAAGTTCGCAACCATAACAGCAGCACACCTCCTCCAAGTAAAAACAGGAATATATAATTCCAGAAATCAGATACAAAATAAGTATGATAGTATTTATCAACTACTATTTCAGCGTATGTATCTGAATATGTGTATCGAGAACCATTCCAAAAATATTCCCGCAGGTAATTAGGAGAACCATACTCGCGGATAGAAGAAAAATTATTGCCAAGACAAGGAGTAAGATAGACAAGTTTACCTGTAGTAGCATACGGATTGAAATTTTCATCTACAACTCTCCCCTGTACCGTTTTCGTGGACATATTCCACAACCTGTTATTTGCATCAATATAGAGAGAATCTATATACTCAGGCGGGAAAAGACATATATAAGAAGTACCATCCACAATAATATCAAAGCGTAAGACATTGAGGTAATTATCCGCACCGCTTTGCGCAGCGGGTAAGGCATCATAAGAAAAATAAGTTGTTTCACCCGGAGCATCAGCATCATCTTCCGTTGAATCCAGACAACTGGCATCCGATGGAGTAGCAGTACTGTTATTAAGCATGTTACTATCAATAGACTGTACATGGCTGAGTATTTCCATAAGTAGAACATCATTTGAACCCCCATTTTCTATAGGCTCTTCCGACAGTAAATCATTCTCCAATGGTATTTCATCCAGAATATCTGCATCCGCCGGCGTGGCCAGATAAGCATAAGCCGGATGCGCAACCAGAAGAGAAAACAGGAGAGGAGCCAATAACTGAAACTGTTTTTTCATGCATCACCTCATTTTAACTATCACTGTACGGACAACCAGAGACAAAATCATAATAGAAACCAATATTGTCTCAACCGTAAAACCGCCTAAATCTGTATACCGGAAAATGGATATAATCATTGTGAAAACAGATATCACAAAATCCAGAAAAGAAGCAAGCATAATATCACGACCCTTTATTCAAAATCTGAAACAAAATTGCCAGTGCCACAAATACCAGAAAAAAGCCAAGCAGGAACGGGGGAAGCTGCCCAACGATTGAGATTAAGAAAGCCTGTGCCTTAAATACCAACTTGACCAAGTTTAAAAGAAGCTGAAACAGTCCGACTACATAATCCACAATGGTAGTAAAAATATTGGCAACAGAATCGAAGAAAGCAAACATCTATCATCCCTCCTTAAACCGGTACATACCTATTACAATCGAAGCGATTGAGAGGAAGAAACCAATATTAATAACGTCTTTAAAGGCTCCTGAATTATCATATAACCGCTGGAGGAATGAAGAAATCACCACAATGGAATTTACATACCCTTGAAAAGAATTTTGAAATTCAAAATTTCCTAACTCCTCATTGACCTTATCCAGAACAGCAGATTCAGCAGATTCATACTCATTGATGGAATTATTTAAACGGTTATTGTCTGAATCAATACCGGAACCGTCATAACCATTTACTATGGTATCTGTATTAGCATCATCATTTATCATTTGGTCGCTGATATTATCGCTGATGGAATTGACAATCTTATCTGCATTTTTATCAGCGTTTGCCATATCCTCTAAATGTATATAGTTATACTGCTGATTCCAAAGAGCTTCGAGCTGCTTTGATATCGTCTGCACAATCTCTTTTAAAGTATCTTGCATAGCTGCCGTATTCTGGGCAATCTGGGTACTTTGATTTGCAATATGGTCCTGTGCGCTGCCGTTGTCATTGGGAGAAGATAGAGCAGGAGTAGTCGTAGAATCACGTTGAAAGCTTACATTATTAACACGGAACGAAATTTCATCAATAGCGACATCTCTATACAAATCCATCTTATAAATGACAAGGTTCGTATCATAATTAATTTTTAATGTACATTTTGCATCCCACGACCTATTATTTTTATCAACAGATGTAGGCTCAGCAGTATAAAAACCACCTACTTTCCCCCCGTCCTGCATCTGAAAATAATCAGCAGATATATTATCAACACCTGCATTACGTATATTGCCTAATGTATCATAACAACGCACACGAATGGAATAAGTACCAGGATCCGGCAATGAATCATCTTTAAAATATATTTCTATGTTTTTATAATATTTACCAGATTCCAATTTTGGAAAAGAAAACGTCTGAAAATTGGACGACCCCCAATCAGTATATAAAACATTATCAGAATCTCGCGCATACACAATAATTTGATTAGACAATGAAGCAAACGACATAATATCATCAGATAGCATTCTATCATCAGAATCAGCAACCGGAAACCCATCATCACCAATCCAAACATCAGAATCTGATGCAGTATGAACCGAAGCATCCGGAACATAACCAAGACCGGGATTGTCAGCCGGTAACGGTATTTTTTTGTAATTACTTAAATAATCATCCAATGATAAATCATCAGAATTGGAGGACGTTGCAACAGCAGCCAGTGCCGGAACTGTAGAAGCGGAAACCAGAAGAACAGATAAAACAAAACATATTAATTTTTTCATAAAAAATACCCCCAACTATAGCAAAATAAAAAATACATGCTAAAATAAGTGGAGGTAAAGTTGATAGGCCTAACTATTCGTTAAACTAGACTTTCGCGAATAGTTTGAAATCACTGTTCCCTTTGCAGATTAACCTGTTTTGGCCTGTCTGCATTTTATCATTCCGTTTTATTATTTATTTAGCAAATTTAATTCACTACTCTTTTAGAAAGGATCTCACTGCGCTTATGAAACTGCAGCGACTTCTCAGCCTGATTCGTCAGGCTGCTGACAATTATCAAATGATTGATCAGGGGGATCATATTGCCGTCGGAATTTCCGGCGGCAAAGACAGCTTAACCCTGCTTTGGGGACTCCACAGCCTCCAGAGGTTTTATCCGAAGTCTTTTTCTCTTTCTGCAATTACTGTAGATTTGGGACTTGGAAACCTGGATTTAGAGCCTGTAAAGACTCTATGTCATTCTTTCGATATTCCATATTATGTTATTCCAACAGATATTGGCGCCGTATTATTTGATATTCGAAAAGAATCCAATCCCTGTTCTCTCTGCGCAAAAATGAGAAAAGGCGCATTAAATCAGAAAGCTCTGGAAATTGGCTGCAATAAAATTGCTTATGCCCATCATCGGGATGATCTGATAGAAACAGCCCTGATGTCGTTAATTTACGAGGGACGGTTCCATGCTTTTTCCCCCCGTACGCATCTGGATCGAACCGGACTTTCTGTCATTCGTCCCATGCTGTATGTGTCAGAAGCTGACGTTAAGGGCTTCCGCAACCGTTATCAGCTTCCTGTATGCAAAAATCCCTGTCCCATGGACGGCCATACCCGGCGGGAATATGTGAAAAATCTCATTCGGACTCTTGACAGGGAAAATCCCGGAGTTAAAGACCGGCTCTTCTCTGCTGTTATTAACGGACATTTAGAGGGATGGCCTGATATGATTGTATGATTTAAAACATGAAAAGAGGTATGCAATGATGAAAAATCTTCCTTACCATGAACAAAAAGACATTGAAAATGTTAAAAAACTTCGGGAAATCATAAAAGAGCTTCCCCCCTTCTGCGTTGATTATTTTCGCGGAATTGAGCCGCGGACTTCCTCCAGAACCCGCATTGCCTATGCCTATGATCTGACCGTATTTTTCGATTTTTTAAGAAGGGAAAATCCCTTTTTTTCTAAAATGGAACGCAGGGATATCCTGCTGGAATATCTGGATCAGATCACCGTATCTGATTTGGAAGAATATATGGAATATCTGAAATATCGCTTTAATGACAATCACCAGGAAATAACCAATAAAGAACGCGGAATTATGCGTAAAATTTCTTCTCTGAAAAGCTTTTACAATTACTTTTTCCGCTGTGAGAAGCTGACAACTAACCCTGCGGCTCTGGTTCAGCTTCCAAAGCTTCACGAAAAAGAAATTATACGACTTGATATTGATGAAGTGGCTCTTCTCCTGGATGAGGTTGAGCAGGGAGATCAGCTGACAGAAAAGCAAAAGGCATTCCATAATCGAACACGAATCCGGGATCTTGCCCTTCTTACTCTTCTGCTTGGTACAGGTTTGCGTGTATCTGAGTGTGTAGGACTGGATCTGGATGACATTGACTTTAAAAATGGCGGAATCCATATTCACAGAAAAGGCGGAAAAGAGGTTACCATTTATTTTGGCACAGAAGTTGAAGACGCTCTTCTTGACTATCTGGAGGAACGGCGTGAAATTGAAGCCTGCCCCGGGCATGAACAGGCTCTCTTCCTCTCTCTTCAGAGAAAACGCATTTCTGTGCGCAGTGTCGAAAATCTGGTCAAAAAATATGCTCAGCTTGTTGCCCCGTTAAAAAAAATCACACCGCATAAACTTCGCAGCACCTATGGAACCAATCTATACCGGGAAACCGGCGACATCTATCTGGTTGCCGATGTTTTAGGTCATGCAGATGTAAATACAACAAAAAAACATTATGCTGCACTGGAAGACGAACGGCGGCGAAGTGCCCGCAACGCTGTTACCTTAAGAGAAAAAGAAGAAAATCACCATAAGTAAAAACCCAAATATCTGGTTTTTACAATTCTATCATGGTATAATAAAGAAAGTGTTTTGGGATGGAGCAGAATCACGGAGGAATGAAGTATGGAACCAGTGTATGTATCGATCCGGCCAACGGAAACCGGAAAGCGGATCAAACGCTTGCTCTTAGAGAACGGTTATACGATCCGGGAAATTCAGGGTGCTTTTGGATTTGAAAATCCTCAGGCAATTTATAAATGGATTTCCGGAAAATCATTGCCCAGTCTTGATAATTTTATCATTCTAAGCAGATTGCTGCACACCAGTATTGAAGATATCCTCGTCATTGACGGGGATATTCCTCGTTCAGGACTCTTTTTAAACCTGCAGTTTAATGACATTCTCTCTTATCTGGTATATAATCACTTCATGGTCGCAAAGAAATACAGAAATAAAAAGATTATCAAACTATAGCTATGAAAGGCGGTTATCCAGTGAAAACCTATATTTCTATTGATAAGCGAAGTAAAAAAGCAAAAAAAGAATACTACTCCTCGCAAAGAAACTCCTGGGGCAATTTAAATCCTGTCACACGGACGATGCCAAACGGAAAGGCGTATAATCGAAAAAAGAAAAACGCAGAATTCAGAAAAGCTATGGCCGCCGGTGAACCTGACAGGCGGCCGCTTCTCTCTCCTGTCTTTTATTCTGCAAAATAAACCACGGTCAAATACTGACCGGCATGAATTCTGTCGCTGCTCAATCCATTCATCCGCTTGAGAACCTCTACATATTCTTTTTTAGAATAGCCGCTTCCATCCATATACTCCTCTGCCAAATCCCATAAACTGTCCCCCGGCTGAAGCTGAATACTGGTATAATAGGGCTTCACCGGCTTTACATACTCCTCCTCCGCATAGGCACTCAGCAAAGATCTTCCAAAAAAACCGGATAAAAAAGCAAGAACCATCAAAACAGCAATCACGAGCCCCCTCATCCGCCGTCTCATTTCTCTTCTTCTCATCTTCCGTATCCCCTTTCATTTCAATCCCGCAAAAAGCAAACATGTGTTCTGTATTATGTTCATTATAGCTACCGAACATGTGTTTGTCAATGGGTTTTGTAAAAATAATCGAACAAAGGTTTGCTTTTTCAAAAAAACTGTGTTATTATAAAATCATGAAATCAGATTTTTATTAAAAAGATATTCCAATTTTAAATACATTTTCGATTATGATTACACACCTACTAAACGGAGGATACTATATATGTCACAGGGAAAAATCACTGCCAAGCAACAGGAGATCTTAGAATATATCAAATCCTGCATTTTAAAGAAGGGATATCCGCCGGCTGTTCGCGAAATTTGTGAAGCAGTCCATTTAAAGTCCACCTCTTCTGTCCATTCCCATCTGGAATCTCTGGAGCACAATGGATATATCCGGCGCGATCCAACGAAGCCCCGCGCTATTGAAATTCTTGATGATGACTTTTCTCTGACCCGCAGAGAGATGGTTCAGGTTCCCATAATTGGAACTGTTGCTGCAGGACAGCCGATTCTGGCTCAGCAGAATATTGAGGATTATTTTCCGATTCCCTCCAGTCTTCTGCCCAATGCAGACACCTATATGCTTCGTGTGAAGGGAAACAGTATGATCAATGCCGGTATCTTTGATGGGGATCAGGTTATTGTAGAGTGTACCAATGTTGCCCAGAACGGTGAGATTGTCGTTGCCCTTTTAGACGATTCTGCAACGGTAAAGCGCTTTTTCAAAGAGGATGGCTATTACCGGCTGCAGCCTGAAAATGATTCTATGGATCCGATTATTGTCTCTCAGGTGGAAATTCTCGGAAAGGTCATCGGACTTTTCCGCATGATGTCCTGACTTTTTTTCGTATTTTTTGCTGCAATATACAGCAGGGGCGCTGTCCCCGGTGATTATTCACTCGAGAAACAGCGCCCTCCGCTTTATTCTATCTTCTTATTTTTCTTCTTTCTTTGTCTGCTCCTGCTTTGCTTTTGCATAGGCAAGAATCATATCTGCAGTACCTTCAATTCCAAGAGTGGAGCTGTTAATACAGAGATTATAGCTTCTTGCATCTCCCCACTTTTTGCTGGAATAATAATTGTAATAGCTGGCACGTTTCTTATCCGTCTTTGCCATGATATCCTTTGCCTTGGACGGTTCCACTTTATAAAGCTCCGTTAAACGGTCAATTCTGTGATCATCATCTCCTGTAATGAATACAGATACCGTATTGGGATAATCTGCAAGGGCATAATCTGCACAGCGTCCTACAATGACACAGGACTCCTGGTCCGCAAGTTTTTTAATCGTATCAAACTGTGCCAAAAAAATCTTATGGTTAATCGGCATATCCATGTAAGCGGAGGTTGTGTAGCCCAGGGAGTAGGTATCCATTACCAGAGAATAAAGGAAACTGCTTGTGGGTTTCTCATCATGTGTTTCAAACAGTTCTTCACACAGGCCGCTTTCCTTTGCTGCCAGTGTTAAAAGCTCCTTATCGTAGCACTTTACACCCAGCTTCTCAGCAATCAGCTGTCCGATTGCCTTTCCGCCGCTTCCGCACTGTCTTCCGATTGTAATAACAAGATTTCCCTTCATAGTCATCCTTCTCCTTTCAGTAACCTGCAATGCATGTCATTTCTAAATTTTGTTTGTAACGATACAGGTAAACCTGAAAACAGGTCTCTATCCGACTCTCCGCGGCCTTGTATGATTACCCTTATATTATACAACAAAATTTCAGAAAAGTACATAAAAAAAGAGAAATATTCCAGAAATAATCAGGCAATTCCCACAAGCTCTATGAAAATAAGAATAAAAAGGTGTCTTAATCTGTTTCCAGCTTTTTCAAAACAGCTTCAAAATAATCTGGAAGCGGTGCTGTAAATTCCATGTATTCTCCCGTAGATGGATGAATGATTCCCAGCACACCCGCATGCAGTGTCTGACCCTGAAGACCGGAAAAAGGCACCTTTGCCGGTCCATATACCTGATCTCCCAGCAGAGGATGGCCGATACTGGCCATATGAACGCGAATCTGATGGGTCCGTCCCGTTTCCAGCTGGCACTCTACAAAGGTAAACCGCCGGAACCGGCGAAGAACCCGGTAATGCGTTACCGCCTCTTTCCCGTTTTTTTCATTGATGCTCATTTTTTTCCTGTCCACCGGATGACGGCCAATCGGGGCATTTACCGTACCGGTATTCTCTTTCAGCACGCCATGAACAATGGCATAGTATTTGCGCGTAATAGAATGAACCTTCAGCTGCTCTGCAATCGCATTGTGGGCTTTATCATTTTTACAGACAATTAATACGCCTGTTGTATCCATATCAATTCTGTGTACGATTCCCGGCCGCATCACTCCGTTAATTCCGGACAATTCATCCTTACAGTGTGCCATTAAGCCATTTACCAGGGTTCCGGAATAATGTCCGGCTGCAGGGTGCACCACCATTCCCTTGGGCTTGTTGATCAGAATAATATCCGAATCCTCATAAAGAATATCCAGATCCATCTCCTCAGCTTCAATTTCCGGCTCTACAGCATCCGGTATCTCCAGACGAATCCAGTCTCCATTTTCAACCTTATAGCTGCTTTTTACAGGCTTTCCGTTTACAAGAACCGCGCCCTCCTTCACCAGCTTCTGAAGATAGGAGCGGGACACCTGTTCCAGACGGCTGCCCAGAAAACGGTCAATGCGAAGTAATTCCTCTCCCGGAGTATACTCTGCCTTAAATTCCTCTGTCAATGAACCTCTCCTTTCTTGGAAAAACTAAAAATCTCCAGTTCTTCCTCTTTGTAGTAGAAACAAAGCACAACAAAAAGAAGAGCTGTCGCTGTTGTCACAAAAATATCTGCAACATTAAAAATCGGGAAATTAATCAGTTTAAAATAAAGGAAATCCACAACATATCCCTGCGTTATCCGGTCAATCATATTTCCCACAGCCCCTGCTGTAATCATAATTACACAGATTTTCAGCCAATGATATCGTTTTTCCTGCCATCCCGGCATCCGAATCATGGCATATCCTGCAGCAGCCAGAACAACGATTCCAATCAGAAAGAAAAATCCCTGACGTCCCTGCAGCAGTCCAAACGCTGCTCCGCGATTTTCTGAATACAGCAGTTCAAACACCCCATCCCAGATTATAAAGGGCTGCTGATTCTTTAAATGAGCCACAGCCAGGGCCTTTGTATACTGATCAAGGCCAATAAGGACTGCAGAGACAGCTGCCCACGACAAAAGATTTCCTGCTTTATTTTTCATATATGCCTCCTGCTGTTTCTTTTCCGTTCTTCAGCCACTCCAGTCCGCTCATCATTTCCTTTTCGGTAACTGTGCGATCTACATAGGCGTCTCCAATCTGTTTTAACAGAATGAATTTAATCACACCGGAATCCATTTTCTTATCACTTTTCGTTGTTTCAAGGATTTCCGGGAAGGACAGGTCCATCCCCTCCAGAGATACCGGAAGACCGAACATTGCCATTGCTTCCTTTACCTGTTTTGCTTCCTCACTGGTAATATATCCTCTCTCCGCAGAAATCCAGGCTGCAGCAGCGCTGCCCAGCGCTACGCACTGCCCGTGCATCAATTTGAAATTCATCAGTTTTTCAATAGCATGACCAAGTGTATGACCAAAATTCAGCAGCGCTCTCTCCCCTTTTTCCGTCGGATCCTGCTCTACCACATTCCGTTTGATCTGATTGCTGATAAATATCATTTCCTCGCAGATATCCAAATCTCTGCGGCGGATTTCCTCCGCATGCTCCATCAGCCAGAGATAATAAGCTCTGTCCTTAATAAGTCCATGCTTTACAATTTCTCCCATTCCGCAGGAATACTGCTCATCAGAGAGGGTCAGAAGGCTTCCGGTACTGGTATATACAAGGGAAGGCATATGAAATGCGCCTACCATATTTTTGTAGGCATCAAAGTCAACCCCTGTCTTTCCTCCAATGCTGGAATCAACCTGAGAAAGAAGGGTTGTCGGCACCTGAATGAAACGGATTCCCCTTAAATACGTTGCTGCAGCAAAGCCGCAGAGATCTCCGGTTACACCGCCTCCTAAAGCTACCAGCATATCTCCCCTGTCATAATGTCTGAGAATCAAAAATTCATAAAGACTTTTTACCGTATCCAGATTTTTGTGTTCCTCCCCTGCAAGAAAAACAAATGCATCCGTCTGCCCGCAGAAGGGCTTCAGCTGCTCCTCAACCTGTTTCAGATACAGCGGCGCTACATTGCTGTCCGTTACAATACACAGCTTTCTTCCCTCAACGGAAAGTGCCTTTACCTCCTGTCCCAGATAATCAAAAGAAGACTGTATTACAATATCATAGATTGCCTTTCCGTCTCTGTGAACGGTCATTCTTCTTGCCATAGTAATTTCCTCCGTCTTTTGCTGTACAGCCTGTTCTGACTGCATATTCTTTATTCCGAACGCAAAAAGGGCAGTCTTCAGACTGCCCTATGAACTCTGTCAGATCCGGATATTCAAACCGGCTACATCCAGGGCGCCGCTGTTCAACAGGTCCTGAAAATCTCCGGAAAGTCCCACGGTTTCGGGTGTTGCAATAAAAATATAACTGGAAATTTTCTGAAGGTTTCCGTTCATGGAGTAGGTTGCTCCTGAAGTAAAGTCGATAATACGCTGTGCTACTTCTGTATGAATTCCTTCCATATTTAATACAACTGCCTTACCGGCCAGAAGATAATCACAAATTTCCCGGGCGTCTTCGATCGAAGTGGGCTTAATCAGGGATACCTCCATTTTTTTCATGGGAACTACCTTTGATGAACGTGAAAAGAAACGAGGCTTGGACTCCTCAGCACCTTCATCATACCCATCTCCATCATCTCTGGAAGAAAAAGGGCTTCGCTTGGCAGGTCTGTCTGCCTCATACTCATCTTCAGGTCCAAAATATTCTTCATCCTCATCGGGGTTTAACCGCATGGTATCCATCAGCTTACTTAAAAGACTCATAACTTATTCTCTCTCCAATCCTTATCTTGCACCAAAAATACCGGTGCCCACTCTAATCATGGATGCGCCCTCTTCAATGGCAACCTGATAATCCCCGGTCATTCCCATGGAAAGCACACACATACTAACATTATCAATGTTTTTCTTTTTGATGTCAACAGATAATTGATATAATTTTTGAAAAACTTCTCTATTTTTTTCAGGTTCCTCTACAAATGGCGCAATTGTCATCAATCCCTGTATCCTTACATGAGAAAATCTGCTGATTGTCTCTGCTGCATCCATCACCTGCTCCGGATCAAAGCCAAACTTGCTCTCCTCTTTTGCAACGTTGACCTCCAACAGCACATCCACAGTTTTCCCCAGCTTTTCTGCCTCCTGCTGAATCTGCTCAGCAAGGCGCACGGAATCCACCGAATGAATCATAACTACATGGGGAAGGACCTGCTTTACCTTATTTCGCTGCAAATGTCCAATCATATGAAATCTGGCGTCCTGAGGCATTTTCGGAGCTTTCTCCAGGATTTCCTGCACTTTATTCTCACCGAAATCACGGCATCCGGCCTCATATGCCTCAAGCAAATCCTCCAGCGGTTTTGTTTTGCTGACCGCAATCAAAGTAACCTCCCCGCGGTTTCGCCCGCCTCTGTCACAGGCCTCTTTAATCCGTTCTTCCACTTCTTTCAAATGTTCCCGGATGCTGCAATTGCATGTATCGTTTTTCATATCTTTCACCTATTGATAAATCAGCTCTCCTTCGTAGACCGTGTCTGCATTTAAGACAATGTGATCGTAAACAGACAGTCCATAGCTGGTCCCTTTCTTTATAGTATAATATTCATCATTTGAGTTTAATATTTCAATCTGTTTAAAAACAGCGTATCCCTTATTGATATTGTAAACGCCCTGAAGCGATGCACTGGAGCCGATCTGGTATCGATCCTGTGAATCCGGCTTCAAAACATAATCTCCGGCCTTTAACGGAGCATTCTCCCCCATATCAATATAAAAATAATCTTCTGTGGAATAATAAATCGTCGCAGGAGTAAACTCTGTTTCCGTTCCGTTTTCTGTATATATTTCCTTCAGAAATCCCGGCGCCGATGTATCCCCGCCCTGAGTCATATATTCCAGCGGAACCAGATAGAAATTTTTCGTAGTCACAGCTGTTACCGGAATCTTCAGACCCTCTGTACTGTCTACAGAAACTTCAAAATTCACATATCTGTCGCTGATAAACTGAACCATATACTGACTGAAGTCAAGTTTTCCATAGGAAGCTCCATCTGCGCCTGTAATAATAGAAAAGTTTCCGTCTGTCTCCAGATCATTGGAGGAAAAAGTCACATGAAGCTGTGTCCTTCCCGTATATTCCTGAATATCTGATTCCGAAAGAGGGAATACAATGCTCCAGTCATCGGAAGTCACCAGCTTGTATACAGGAGCAGCCTGCTCAATCAGACGTCCTGCCTTTGTAATCGCCTTGGAATAGCCTGAACGGTCAAATACCTCCGCTGTAACCTGTGCAGCTTCCAGATCCTCATATCCATCAATGGCATAGGAAATAACTCCGGAGACAGGCGCTGTTACCTGCTGAAGAGAAATTCCTGTCTGCTGAAGCAGTACATCCAGGTTCCCAAGAGAATTGAAATTAACATATTCCAGAACAGCAGCCTCCAAAGAATACTGCAGATCGTACATTTCACTAAAATTTCTTCCGGAATAGGACAGAGCAAAGGAGGAGAGCTGCCGCTTGATATCTGCCAGATTTGCATCTGTCAAAGTCACATTTGCCTCTGGATTTTCCTCCAGGAAATCCGCCATGCTTCCTGTCTCATCAATGGAATATACACGGGTTCCGATGGCAGCCCGTTTTCCCTCACGGATATAATAATTGATATATCCTGAGCGATCTGATGTCTCCACTCTTTCCTCCCGCAGAATCATTCCTGTATGCTGGTGATCATTGACAATACTTCCCTCTGAAACCTCATAAAACTGTATTTTATCTTTTTTCATATAAGTATAAACGCTGAAAGCCATATACACAAAAATAATGGCGAAAATAATCATTCCCACATTAATATTCCTTGAATGGCGATAGCGTATAATTTTCTTGTTCTTTTTCTTTGCCAAGCTGTCTTTCCTCCCGAACAGTATCGCTGTACCTGTCTATTATAAAAGCTGTATCCAAAAAGTGCAAGAGTCAAAGAAAAACAGCCGGCAGTTTTCCTGTCGGCTGTCGTATTTCTTATGTAATCCTGTATTCTATGTATTACAGGGAAATAACGATGTCTTTCTGAACCTGTTCCGGCATCTCGCCAGCGTCCATGGAAACGCTTAAAACAAAGTTCACATCATATTTCGCACTGAGATTTTCCAGAGTCGCAATTGTCTCGCTGATATCCTCACCCTCTAAGCAGGCAAGTTTCAGGAAGCTGTCCAGGAACATGGTCTCAATATCATGATCCTGTGAAATAATACCGCTGATAAAACCTACGAATCCCTGGCTGGTAGTAATCGGAAACTCGTTCACATTGATCAGACGAATCCGGTTATTCAGCTCATACATGTGCTTGGAACTCTTGTCCAGATAAACAATGGAACCAATCGCTTTCTTAATACTGTCATTAGCCATATCCAACAGATGTTTTGTTTTGCCCTTTCCTTTTCTGCCTGCGATAATCTGAACCATATGAATCTCCTCCTTGAGTTATTTAATTTGTATAAAAAGTCTTTTGATATTAAACTAATTATAGTACAAATCTCTAAAATGTGCAATGTCTAATTGACAATTTTCTGAATTATATTTGTCATATTTTCATACAGACTTCCTCTGTTCTCTGCTTTCAGAATCACAGCCACATACTGGCTTTCACTGTCGTCCTCGCATCCAAGAATCAGACAGGATCCTGCCGCCTGAGTCGTACCTGTTTTTCCGCCCAGAACCGTCACTCCGTCCGGAGCTGCCGCGCTGCCGTTCAGATAACGGTTGCTGTTTTCCCACTTCTGTGTTTTTGCAGCTCCGCTTCCGTCTGTATAAGCAGCTGTATAGCTGACGGTTCCAACAATCTTCCTGAATTCCGGGTACTTCATAGCCTCCTGAAAAATCAAATAGAGATCATAGGCAGTTGTATAATGATTTGCATCTGTAAGGCCATGGGGATTTGTAAAATGAGTGTCCACCGCTCCCAGCTGATGTGCGGTTTTGTTCATTTCCTCCGCAAAAGCCTCAATACTTCCTGCCATATGAACGGCAATGGCCGCGCCTGCATCATTTCCTGAAGGAAGCATCAGACCATAAAGCAGCTGCTCCATGGTCAGGGTATCTCCTGGCGCAATGTGGCACAGAGATGCCCCCGGCTCTGTAATCACAGTTTCCTGCCCTACAGTAACTGTTTCCGTCAGATCGCTGTCTCTGACAGCAATCAGAGCTGTCATAACTTTTGTAATACTTGCAGGATTCATTCTCTCATATGGATTTTTCTGAATCAGAACCTCGCCGTCTTCCAGAGAAAACACACCCGCAGCCTCAGCCGTCACGGTACTGTCCGGCTCAGGTTCATCTCCCATAATCACACAAAGATCTGATGCAAAGGAAGATGCCTGCAGACGTTCGTCAGGTATCTGTTCTATCATTGCTGTCATTTTTTCCGGTCCATAGTCATAGATCGCATTCTTCTGTCCGCAGCCGGACAACAGAACAGCCACTGCGGCCAGGGCCGGATAATATCTGCGCATCTGTTTCAAACCATATTCTCCTATCGATACATCTCACGCCATTCCAAATCACCGCGGCCAAGAGCACGAATCAGCAGCTCTGCTGTAGCCAGATTGGTAGCCAGAGGAATATTGTAGGTATCGCACAGACGAACGACATCATTTACGTTAGGTTCATGGGACTTTGGTGTCAGCGGATCCCGAAGAAAAATCACCATATCCATTTCGTTATGCTCGATCTGAGATGCCAGCTGCTGCTGTCCGCCCAGATGACCTGCCAGATACTTATGGACATTCAGATTGGTAACCTCCTCTACCAGACGGCCGGTTGTACCTGTCGCGTAAAGCTCATGTTTAGAGAGGATTCCTCTGTATGCGATGCAGAAATTCTGCATCAGCTTTTTCTTTGAATCATGTGCAATCAAACCGATATTCATATGATAAATAACCTCCTTTAGTAGTTACTGTTTCTTCGTTGAAGACCAACATTTAATGCAATGCCAATACCGAAATAACTTCCTATCAGGGAACTGACTCCATAGCTGATAAAAGGAAGAGGAAGTCCCGTATTGGGAAAAATTCCGGTTGCCACTGCAATATTGGAAAAGCTCTGAAATGCCAGCTGTCCTGCCAGCCCTACACATAGAAGCCTTCCTGCCATATCTTTTGCCCTGGCTGCCATAATCAGACATTCATAAACAATCAGAGCAATCAAAAGGATTACCAGAGCGCAGCCGATAAAGCCAAGCTCCTCGCCAATAACTGCAAAAATAAAATCCGTCTGTTCCTCTGAAAGAAAATTTCCGTTTTTAACAGAAGCCAGCGTGTTGTTGTTCAGGCCTTTTCCATGCAGCATACCGGAACCAATGGCCATAATGGAATTCTTCTGCTGCAGGTTTGCCTCCGCATACTGGCTGGGATTCACGAATGCCAGAATCCTCTTTGCCTGATATTCATGAAGAAAAGGAACCATATTATACTGCAGAAGATAAACAAACAGGATACTGCAGGGAATCACAACGGCCAGTCCGCCTAAAATCCAGCGGTAGCTGATACCGGCTGCAAACAGCATACACAAAAAAACAAACATGGTTACCAGATCCGTTGACAAATCCGGCTGTTCATAAATCAGAAGAAACACAAGCAGATATAACGCTGCACCAAGGGCCAGCACAGCCGGCCGGTTGATCTTCTCCTGATTTTTTGAAAAAAACCAGGAGAAAAATACGATCAGACCGATTTTTGCAAATTCAGAGGGCTGTATCTGTCCGACTCCCGGAAGCACAAGCCATCTGGTTGCGCCTCCGCGGCTGACTCCCATTACAAGCACGGCAATCAGCCCCGCAATGCAAATCCCGTATATCACAGGTGCAAAGGACAGAACTCTGTGGTAATCAAACAGGGACAGTCCTATTACAAGCACCAGTCCCACAGCAATTCCCATCATCTGTTTCCCAACTACAGCCATATCCTGGTTTGTGGCGCTTCTAATCAAAAGCACGCCCAGAATATTCAGCAGTAACACATAAAGGAATAAACGGTAGTTGTAATTCCTGAAGTTATAATTTAAAAGCATTCTTCATTCCTCTTAGCTGTAAATTGACGGATAGGGAAGGTGGCAGACAGAACCGGCAGTCCCTCTCTGGTTCCCGCAGCTTCCATTCTGGTCAGACGAAGATCCATCTGGCCGGAATCCACTTCCGCATAACGGGATAAAACCACAACCAAATCGTCCCGGATCCGGTTTAACAGTCCCGGGCTTACATACGCTTTGTCTGCGATAAGAAGAAGCTTCAGACGGCTGCGCGCAATCGCACCGGAATTGCTTTTGTGAAACAAAATCATCTGTCTCATCATGGCACGCCCTCCTATGCTCTTTTCAAAAAGCCGGAAATGCGAACCAGAATTCCCCGATGAGGATCCAAATCAAGAAACGGCACAGATTCTCCTGTGATTCGTTTGCAGATGTTCAAATACGCCTGCCCGGCCACAGTATCCGTGTCCACCAAAGGTTCTCCCTGATTTGCAGAGATTACAACGTCCTCGTCATCCGGTACCGCTCCTATGACATTCACTGCCAGAATATCGGCCACGTCTGCTACCGACATCATATCCCCTCTGCGCACCATATCCATCCGCACCCGATTCACAATCAGGTCGATCTCCTGCATCTGAGCAGCCTCAAGAAGGCCGATGATGCGATCTGCATCACGAATGGCAGATACCTCAGGTGTTGTCACCACCAAAGCCCGGTCTGCACCGGCTATGGCGTTCTGGAAGCCCTGCTCGATTCCTGCCGGGCAGTCCAGAAGAATATAATCAAACTCTTCTCTCAAATCCTCCACAAGCTTGCGCATCTGCCCCGGATTCACAGAGGACTTGTCCCTGGTCTGGGCTGACGGCAGCAGATAAAGGTTCTGACATCTTTTGTCTCTTATCAGGGCCTGCTTCATACGGCAATTGCCTTCTACCACATCCACCAGATTATATATAATCCGGTTTTCCAGTCCCATTACCACATCCAGATTGCGCAGGCCGATATCTGTATCAATCAGCACAACGCTGTATCCCAGCAGTGCCAGGCCTGTCCCGATGTTGGCAGTGGTGGTAGTCTTGCCGACCCCGCCTTTTCCAGAAGTAATTACCATGACTTCGCTCATAGCTATCCTCCTGAAAATTTTCTACCTATCCATTTTACATGAAAATCACAAATATTTCCAGTATTAATTCAAATTTAATAGACTAAAATAAGATTTTTTTATGGCTTTCGTACAAATATTACAATTTTCAACACTTGCTATCATCGGACCGCGGCCCAGCTTTCTGCCCTTGTCGCCATAATGCATGCCAAGGTCAGCAATTTTAATCTGAAGAGGCGCCATTTCCATGGCAGCCACAACCGCTTCCCGGTTTCCGGAAACACCTGCGTGGGCTGTTCCACGCAGTTCTCCCAGAATAATGATATTGCCTTTCGCCGTTACTCTGGCGCCGTGATGAACATCTCCAATCACCACAACGCTGGCTTCTGATTCCAGGGATTCTCCCCGGTGAAGACTTCCGCGGTAGAACTGGCCTGTTCTCGCGGACAGCTCCATCAGTTTCTGATTCAGCGCTTTTTCACACCGTTCAATCCGGTTTGCGTCGTGATCAATCAGACACAAAATCTCTACCCCGGAATTCTCTGTAATCGTATTGACAATCTGAAACTCTTCTTTTGCAGTAAGCTCCCTTCCCTCCAGCATCAGAGCCATCTGGATATTTCCCCAGAATCTGGCATTTTCCCGGAATTTGGATGCAAGCTCCTCGAGCAGCTCCTCAAATCCGCAGTCGGGATCCAGGATCACTGTCATACCTGACTTGCTGCTTTTGATCACAATTTTGTTTTTCAAATTTCTTCCCCGCTTTCCATCAAAAATATCAGTCTCCGATGGTTACATTGGAAACATCCAGCGCGCCGGTGTTTAAAATATAATCCAAATCGGTATATCCGTAGTAGAAGCGGTATACGTTCTTTGCGACCATGGCCGCATTGGACGAAGAATATCCATAAGGGATATTTACCGTTACACATATTTCCGGGTTGGTATAAGGTCCGTATGAGATAAAGAATGCGTGGTTTCCTCTGGTACGGATCTCCTGAGCCGTACCTGTTTTACCTGCAATATCCACCTCCAGATCCTGGAAAATCTTTTTTGCAGAACCGTTTGCCACTACGCCCCGCATTCCCTGCTGGACCGCATCCCAGGTAGAATCTGCTATCTCAACGTGACCGGTCACCTCCGGTGTGTAATCCTGAATCAAATTGCCTTCCGAGTCTGTCATCTTATCCAGAAGGCTCAAATCAAATACGGTTCCCCGATTGGCAATCGCTGCCACATAACGGGAAAGCTGAACATTGGAATAGGAATTGGTTCCCTGACCCATGGCAGAACGCTCCGGATCCTCCGTAGTCATTTCCGGCATGCTTTCCGGAATTTCAATTCCGGAGGGCCGGTTCAGACCAAACATGGAAGCATACTCTCTCAGCTTGCCGATTCCCATATCCGTAGAATAAATCAAAGTATCCTTATTGGTAGAAAGCCGGTGAGCCACCTCTGCCACAAAATAGTTGCAGGAATTGGCAATACCGCCTACTACATTCAGAGGACCATGGCGGCCCGGATAAATCCAGCACTTAATAGCCGGGCTTACCTCTGTGTATTCTCCGGTACACTCAATCGTTTCCTCCAGACCGATGACACCCTCTTCCAGACCGGCAATAGCCGTTATCGGCTTAAAGGTAGAGCCCGGCGCCTTCTTTGCCTGTGTGGCGTTGTTATAAAGCGGAAGTGACAAATCATTGGTCAGCTGGCTGTAGTAAGCCGCATCCACAGTACCTGACATTTTATTATTATCATAGCTGGGATAAGTAACCAGCGCCCGGACCTCACCTGTATTTACATCGGTAATCACCACGCCTGCCGTGCAGGGATCCAGCGCCAGCTGGGCCGGTGTCAGTTCAATATTTTCAATTTTATCCCGGATAAAGGTAAATGCATAATCGTTGCCATTGGCTCTTAAAAGCTGTACCTGCTTCTCATCATAAGGAAGAACTCCCTGGGCATACAGGGCCAGACACAGCTGTTTTCCCGTAATGACTCCATTGTTAATCAGATACCGGTAAATCAGTTTGGTGAAGTGAATATCTCCCTCCAGATGACTCAGCACATACTCCACAAGCACTCCGTAAATGTCATCTGCGTTGGAATACTTGCTTTCCACCTCCAGTCTGGTCGTGTCAATCCATCCATCGGCAATTCCGCTGTGGAGATAATCCCGCAGACTGATTTCATCTTTTTTCCAGGCATTGTAGGTGTCGCCTGACGTATCAATATTTTTTTCATTGATAATCCCCACCTCTGTGGAGGAAAGATAGTTATAGATATAAACCATATAAGCCATCATGTCCTGGGGAAGATCCTTCATAACAGCCGCGTGTTCACTCATCAGCTCATAACGAAGCTGTTCGAGAATTGCAGCTTCTGAACTCCGGTAAGTCCGGTCAATCTCTTTTTCAATGTCAGAGGCATCCTCCTGAGCCATTTTACTCAGAGAAAGTACATTGTTATTGATCAGCTGGTAATATGCGTCTTTTACCGGAATCTTGATTTTGGAAGCATCGACGGCATCCATGGCGCTGACGTCCTCATTTACAAGTCCCTTTGCCAGAATACCAGCCAGCTGCTGTTCAATCAGATGATAAATTCCCACCTGAAGATCCCGGTCAATCGTCAGATAAATATCATTTCCTGTGGTGGGCTGAACCTCAGAAACAACCTCCATAACACTTCCCATGTTATTGACAATCAGCTCCGTATGGCCCTTTCCGCCTTGAAGCTCCAGCTCCATGGACGCCTCAATGCCGGTCCGTCCTACCACATCGTTAATATCGTAATCCGGATTTTCCTTCTGCAGCTCCTGAAGCTGCTCCTCCTGCACCTTTCCGGTATATCCGATAATCGGCGCAAAGTAAACGCTGTCATTGTATTTGCGGATGGTGGTCTGTTCAATTCCCACACCCTGGAGCTCATCCATATGCTCCATAATATCGGCAACCGTTTCCTCGTCTATCTGCCCTGTAATCACACTGGTTTCATATTTTTTATAGGCAATCAGAGACATGGTATACCGGATATCTACAATCTGGAGAGCTTCATCATCTGTTAAAATCACAGGATTCCCGTTCTCATCCTTCATCTCGCCCAGCTTGTACCGGTTATACCTGGTTTCAAAAGCCTCTCTTGCAGTGGCAGAAGCCTCTTCCGGCTTCAGCTCATCCACAGAACGTCTGCCGTAGTAATCCCGGAGGAACCGCTTGACTGCCGCATCAGAACCGGAGGTATAAACCATCTCTCCGTTTTCGTCCAGAGCAATCTCAAGGCGTCCCTCCGCCCGGTATCCGTGGCGATTGAGAATATGCACCAGCTTTAACAGCATATTGTTCATAGAAGCACTGTCCGGATAAGCTCCTGTATCCTGAATGCTGACAACGTAGGCCAGCTCATTATAAGCCAGAAGCTTTCCATTGCGATCATAAATATTGCCGCGGGTTCCCGGTGTATCCACCGTCTTGGCTGTCAGCTGAACATATTCGTCCAGATATTTTTCCCCGTTAACAATCTGCAAATCAAACAGCTTGAAAATCAAAATGGCAAACATACCGGTGAACACCAGTGCCAGTGCAAAAATCCGTGAACCCAGTATCTTTTTTGCAGTTTCCCGTAATATTTCCAGTAAATCCTTCAGCACGTTTTTCAGTCTCTCCTGTTTTCCATCTCTTCCAGTCTTCTGTTTGTAAACAGAAAGAACCGGTAAATCAGCAATGTAGTCACTACCGTAAAAATAGTCTCCGGAATCACAATCTCCCGCACATAGTAGAAAATATCCAGACGGTTTCTGATCAGGAACCGGAATACATAAATATAGGCATTGTAAATCAGTTCGTTTACCAGGCTCATCACCAGAGGAAGATTGATATAGTCCTCATAATAGTATTTGGTGCAGATACCGTTAAAATAACCGATATTCACAAAAAGCAGGGTAAAGAATCCGAACGGACCGCTGTAAAACAAATCCAGCAGAATCCCTGCCACAAGTCCGTAATACATCCCCGCCTCTTTTCCATAGATGAAACCGAAGGAAAAGGTCAGAATCAGAAGCAGGTTCGGTGATGCCGACAAAAATGGTATCAGCGGTATCACACAATTCTGAATGGTAAATGCCAGTACCAGCAGCAGCACATTGATTAAAAAACGTTTCATGTTTATTCCCCCTGACCTGACGGACCTGCCCCGGGCGCCGCCGGAGAAACCGGATCTCCCTGCGGTCCCGGAAACGCCTGGATCTGAACCTCTCCCTGGGAAGGAGCCGGCTGTTCCTGACGAGCCTGGACACCTTCATTGTTTTCTCTGCGGGAAGGTGAAGTTTCTCTGTTTGACGATGCTTCTGTCTCTCTCTCCTGTCTTTCAGCCTTTGTTTCTGCCGGTGCAGAGGTTTCTGCCGGACGGCTCTGCGTCTCCCCGGTTCCGCTTTCAGAACCTTCTGCCGGAGAGGTCTCTGCCGCTTCATCTGAAGCCGTCCCTTCTCCGGTTCCGTCCTGGACTGCGCTTTCTGTTTCCTGACGGCTGATATGCGCCTGAATCATTTCATCCTGAGTCATCTCCGCCTTCAGCTCTGTAATTACCAGAACCTCCTGAAGGCTGTCAAACTGGGCCACCGGAACCAGGTATCCTGATTTCGTAAGTCTTGTGGAATCTGTCGTAATGTCAGATGCATATCCAACCAGAATTCCCGGAAGGAATTTGGAACTGATATTCGATGTGACAATTCTGTCTCCGTTTTTAATATCCCCGTCCGTAGCAATATTGGTAATCCTGAGGCGTCCTTCTCCGAACAGAGTCAGATCTCCGGCCACAATACAGGAATCCCCTGACTGCTGGGCCATGGCGCTGACACGGCTTACATCGTCAATGATTGAACGCACCGTAGCGTAGTGAGCGCCTACATCCGTGACAATGCCTACCAGACCGCCTCCGGCCATAACATTGGCATCCACCCGGACTCCGTCTGCAGCTCCCTTGTCAATGCGGAATACCTGGAACCAGTCCCCGGAATCCTTGGCAATAACCCGGGCGCCGATTTTTTCGTACTGCATATACTCCTGATCCAGCTCATAAAGCTGACGCAGGCGCTCCAGTTCAAACTGCTCAGACTGAAGACGGCTGTTTTCCTCAATCAGCTGATCAATCTGAGCCTGAAGAACCTCTTTTTCATCCATAGCGCCCTTCAGTCTGCTGAAGTTGCTGATACCATTGTACAGGGATGTCCCTGCCTTGTTTACACCTGACTGAATGGGATTCAGAAAAAAGCCGATACTGGTTCTCAGCGGATTCAGAAATCCGTCCACAAAAGAGGTAACCACTATCAGAATGATGCAGAATACCGACAGACCAATTAAAACGTATTTACTGCGTTTTGACTCCATTTATAACAATCCTCGTTCTTTCATACTGACATAAGCGCTGTCTCCAATCACAATATGATCCAAAAGACGGATCCCCATCAGCTCTCCGGCTTTGCGGACCCGTTCTGTTAAAAGAATATCCTCTTTACTGGGCTCCGGATCTCCGCTGGGGTGATTGTGCACCAGAATCAGACTCACAGCCTGATAGCGCAGTGCCTCAATAAAAATCTCTCTGGTACCGGCTAGCGATGCATTGACCGTGCCCTTGGACATCATCCGCTCTCCAATCAGCATCTGACGGGTATTAAACATCATCAGAAAAAACTGTTCCTGCTCCATATGGCGCAGATCCTCCTGATAATATGCCGCAACCTGTTCCGGTTCCTCAAATCGTATGGTTCTTTCCAACTGCTTCTTTTTCCAGATTCTGCGGGAAAGCTCGCCGATACACATCAGCTGAATCCCCTTCACCTTTCCGATTCCCTTCACAGACATCAGCTGCGGCAGGGAAAGATGCAAAAGCCCTAAAATACCCTCTCCAGGGCAGTTTAAGGCCAGAATCCGTTCTGCCAGTTCCAGAGAACTCTCCCCCTTTGAGCCGGTACGCAGAATAATGGACAAAAGCTCTGCGTCTGTCAGATGCTCTGCTCCCTCCTGCATACACCGCTCATAGGGCCTGGAACTGTTTGGCAGTTCTTTCATTTTCATATGTCTCATCATTTCCTCCTTACGTGACTCTCCGGTACGAAACAGGAAATGAATCCGTGTCTTAGTTTACCACAAAACACAATCTCTGTATACAAAAAATGGAAATCTTTAGAATGTATTAATAATTCCTGCATCCACCAGCTTCTGCATGGATTTCATAATGCCCAGCTTGGCGTGATACCAGGTCAGACCTCCCTGGAAATACACCGCATAAGGCGGCTTAATGGGACCGTCAGCAGAAAGCTCAATCGATGAACCCTGAACAAAGGCTCCTGCTGCCATAATAACCGGCGCATCATATCCCGGCATATCCCACGGCTCCGGGGTTACAAAGCTGTCTACCGGCGCTGCTGCCTGGATTCCCTGACAGAAGGCAATTACTCCCTCCGGGGTTCCAAAGGTCACGGCCTGAATAATATCGTGGCGGGATTCGCTTCCGTTCGGTACAACAGCAAAGCCCAGTTTCTCATAGATATTCGCTGCAAACACAGCGCCCTTCAAAGCGCCTGCCACAACTGTCGGCGACAAAAACAGACCCTGATAGAAGGACTGGTTCAATCCCAGGCTGGCGCCAACCTCTTTTCCAAGTCCCGGTGCGCTCAGGCGGTAGGAAGCCCGCTCAATACAGTCCTTCCGTCCTACAATATAGCCTCCGATAGGAGCCAGACCGCCGCCCGGGTTCTTAATCAGAGAACCCACAATCATGTCAGCGCCTACATCTGTGGGCTCTGTCCGCTCTACAAATTCACCGTAGCAGTTGTCCACCATACAGATTACATCCGGCTTTATGCTCTTTACAAAAGAAATCAGCTGGCCGATTTTTTCCACTGACAGGGTAGGACGGGTCGCATATCCCTTGGAACGCTGAATGGTTACCAGCTTTGTTTTCTCATTGATTGCTTTTCTGATATTCTCATAATCAAAAGAGCCGTCCTCTAATAAATCCACCTGACGGTATACCACTCCGTATTCCTTTAAGGAGCCTACAGAATCTCTGATTCCGATTACCTCCTCCAGCGTATCATAAGGTTTTCCAACTGGTGAAAGCAGTTCATCACCCGGACGAAGATTTCCGGAAAGAGCCACATGAAGAGCATGTGTTCCGCTGATTAACTGCGGACGAACCAGAGCGCTTTCTCCGTGAAAGGCTTTGGCATACACCTCCTCCAGAACATCACGTCCCAGATCGTTATAGCCGTATCCGGTTGTAGCAGCAAAGTGAATATCGCTGACTCTGGCATCCTGCATGGCTTTTAACACCTTCATCTGATTGTACTCTGCAGTTTCATCAATTGCTTCAAACCGCTCCTTTAACTGCGCCTCTATCTCCGTGCAGAATTTCTGCACAGCCGGGGTAATGCCCAGACTTTCATACATTGCATCTAATTCCATTGTTTCTTCCTCCTGATTTGTCATTCTTATTCTTCTTTTCTGAATTCCAGTTATATTTTTTCCTGATTCGGAGCCGCTTCCATATCCTTTAGAATCGCTTCCAGAATCCTGGTTTTATCAAATTCATAGTCCTCCAGTTTTACCCATCTTACATCACGCTCTCTGCGGAACCAGGTGAGCTGACGCTTGGCAAAATGCCGGGTATCCCGCTTCAGCACATACACAGCCTCCTCCAGCGTGCATCTGCCGTCCAGGTAATCCAGGATTTCCTTATATCCCAGTCCCTGCATAGCAACCATGGATCTGGTACAGCCCATTTCCTTTAACCGGCGGACCTCCTCAACCAGACCGGCTTCCAGCATCTGATCCACTCTCTGCTCGATACGGCGGTAAAGTCTTTCACGCTCGCAGGTTAAGACATAATAATATAAATCATAGGGAGAGCCCTTCTGTCTTTCCTGACGGTTGTGACTGGAAATCTGCTGTCCTGTCAAACGGTAAAATTCAATCGCCCGAATCACCCGCTTTACATTATTGGGATGAATCGCATCCGCAGAATCCGGATCCACCTGCCGGAGAAGTCCGTGCAGATATTCCGGTCCCTTTTCTGCCGCCTCCAGTTCCAGCTCCTCCCGAATATGAGAGGTATCCTCATTTTCCGTAAAATCAATGCCATAGGCCAGCGCCTGAATATAAAATCCGGTTCCTCCTGTTACAACAGGAACATGACCGCGGGCATAAATTCCTTCCATGGCTTCCTGCGCCATGGCCTGAAACCTGGTTACATTAAACTCCTCCCAGGGTTCCAGAACATCAATCAGATGATGGCGGATTCCGTCCATTTCCTCCGGCATAATTTTGGCAGAGCCAATATCCATATGGCGATAAACCTGCATAGAATCTGCGCTGATAATCTCTCCGTTTACAGCCTTCGCCAGACTGATTGACAGATCCGTCTTTCCCACTGCCGTAGGACCAGTCAGCACAATCAATTTCTTTTTCACATGAACTCCTTTCCCTCAATGCTTATCCTCTGCTTCCATCAGACAATTCGCTTGAATTTCTTCTCCAGTTCATACTTTGTCATCGAAACAATCGTCGGACGTCCGTGGGGGCATGCATAGGGATTTTCCAGCTCCAGAAGCTGGTCAATCAGTTGATCCGCTTCTGCCGCGCTCATATGATGATTTCCCTTTACCGCCGCCTTACAGGACATGGAGGCTACTTTTTCATATATCATATCCGGGTTTCCCGCCATTCCATCCTCAGAAAGACCATCAATCATTTCCATCAGCAAATCCTTTTTTGCAATGGAAAAGAGATTGTCCGGAACGCCCCGGACTGCAAATTCACGTCCTCCAAAGGGCTCAATTTCAAATCCGATATCTGTGAAATAACGCAGGTTCTGCTGCAGCATCACCTGTTCCCGGCTTCCAAGAGTCAGGATAATCGGCGGATTCACCATCTGGCAGGTGTACTGCCTTGTTTTCAGTGTTGCCATGGTTTTTTCATACAAAACCTTTTCATGGGCCGCATGCTGATCAATAATATAAAGGCTCTGGTTAAATTCAACCAGCCAGTATGTATCAAAAAGCTGTCCAATCAGCTTGTGACGGCTCCGGCTCTTTTCATCCAGAAGCTTTTCTGCAAAAAGATCCATTTGCTGCCCCTGTTTTTCTTCTTCACACCGTTCCTCCGCCTGCACATCGATTGGCGTTTCGCTTTCCCGGCTTCCTAAAAGCAGGGCCGTCAGTTCTTCATTGACCTCCCTGCGCTTCTCATCAGACGAAGATGAATTTGTGCTGCCGTAGGCAGCTCTCTCGTCCCTTACCGCGCAGACGGACTCCTCCGGATTTTTAAGTTCTTGTTTTTTAAGCTCCGGTTCTTTCGTCTCTGTTTGTCTCAGCGGTCTAAGCTCCGGCTTTCTCGCTTCTTCCTGCTTCAGAGGTCCAAATTCCAGTTCCCGCATTCCTTCCTGCTTCAGCGGTCTAAGCTCCGGCACTTTCGTCTCTTTTGATTTCAGCAGTCCAAACTCCGGCTGAACCTGTCTGGCTCCTGCTGCCCGGCTGCTCTCTCCTGACCACACGGAGTCCTTCGGCCGGGGCTGAAATCCTGCATCTCTTCCCGGAGATACCGCTTCCTCATGACGCTGCGATGACCGGCCCCTGGAAAGCTCCGGTTTCCCTCCCGGCGTTCTTCGTCCCTCCCGCAGACCTCCAAAGCTGTTTCTTCCTTCCAGCTCCACCTGAGGAATCAGTTCTCTGTGCTCTAAGGCCTGGGATACCGCATCCCGGACCATCCGAAACATCAGCTCACTGTCCCGAAACCGCAGTTCCATTTTTGTAGGATGAACATTTACGTCCAGAAACTCCGGTTCAATAGTAAAATGGAGAAGCGTAAACGGATATTTGTGCTGCATCATATACGGCTTGTATGCTTCCTCAATCGCCTTACAGATAATTCCGCTTTTTATATAACGCCCGTTAATAAAATAATTTTCAAAATTCCTGTTATTTCTTGCAATCACAGGCTTTCCGATAAATCCCTTCACCGAAACTGCCTCGCCGGCTCTGTCCACCGGCAGCAGGCTGGCTGCAATCTCTCTGCCAAATACAGTATAAATAATATCTTTTACATTGTGATTTCCGGAAGTGTGCAGCTTATTCTGATTGTTCTGAATAAACCGAATGGAAATTTCCGGGTGAGACAAGGCAATCTTTTCCACCAGATCTGCCACATGGGCTCCCTCTGTCGCAGCTGTCTTTAAAAACTTTCTCCGCACAGGCGTATTGTAGAACAGATTTCTTGCAATAAATGTGGTTCCGTCCGGAGAACCGATTTCCTCACAGCCTGTTTCCTGTCCGCCTTCAATCTGATACCGGGTTCCTGTCAGTGAACCGGCTGTCTTCGTAATAACCTCAACCTGGGAAACTGCCGCAATGCTGGACAAAGCCTCTCCGCGAAAACCCAAGGAAGAAATGGTAAACAAATCCTCTACCGACTGAATCTTACTGGTGGAATGACGCAGAAAAGCAAGAGGAAGCTCCTCTTTGGGAATCCCGCATCCGTTATCCGTTACCCGGATAAAAGAAATTCCGCCGTCCCGGATTTCCACAGTCACAGCAGTCGCTTTGGCATCCACTGCATTTTCCAGCAGCTCCTTCACCACAGACGCAGGGCGCTCAATGACCTCACCGGCTGCAATTTTATTAATCGTGCTCTGATCCAGCACATGAATATTGGCCATGGCTTACTCTCCTATCCTTCCTCCCCGCTCCACCTGTTTTTCAGCTTTGTCTGAAGACGGTAGAGGGTATTCAGCGCATCAATGGGCGTCATATTCCCCAGCTCCATGTCTTTAATTTCCCGGATAATATCATCCTCCCGGACAGTATCAAACAGCGTAAGCTGACTCATTTCCACATCATCCGGTCTGGGAACCGGCTTATGAGAGGAGGCAGAGGCATTTGCCCCGGCAATCTCCCTGGTTCTGGCTGTCAAATCCGTATCCACCAGCTGCTCCACCAGCTCTTTTGCCCGGTTAATCACCGTATCCGGCACACCGGCCAGCTTCGCAACCTGGATTCCGTAGCTTTTGTCAGCTCCGCCCTTGACGATTTTACGCAGAAATACAATATCGTCTCCCTGCTCCTTGACTGCGATACAATAATTGTTCACCCCGCTCATCAGCCCTTCCAGCTCCGTCAGCTCGTGATAATGAGTGGCAAACAGTGTTTTTGCTCCCAGAAGTCTGGTGTTGCTGATATGCTCTACCACAGCCCAGGCAATGCTCAGGCCGTCAAAGGTACTGGTTCCCCGTCCGATTTCATCAAGAATCAGGAGACTGTTTCTGGTTGCATTTCTCAGAATATTGGCTACCTCCGTCATTTCCACCATAAACGTACTCTGTCCGCTGGCCAGATCATCCGACGCGCCCACCCTGGTAAAAATACGATCACAGATACCGATATTGGCCTGAGACGCAGGCACAAAGCTTCCAATCTGCGCCATCAGCACAATCAGAGCCGTCTGACGCATATAGGTGGATTTTCCGGCCATATTGGGGCCTGTAATAATGGAAATCCTGTTCTTGCCATTATCCAGATATGTGTCATTGGACACAAACAGATCATCCCGCATCATCTTTTCTACCACAGGATGACGTCCTGCCTTAATCTGAATCACGCCCTTTTCATTGATGGAAGGCTTCACATAATCATTTCTGGTTGCCACAGTAGACAAAGAAGCATACACATCCGTCTCCGCAATCGCCCGGGCTGTTTTCTGAATCCGCACCACCTGGGCTCCTACTGCATCCCGTACCTGGCAAAACAGCTCATATTCCAGAGAGAAGAGCTTATCCTCAGCACCCAGAATCACATCCTCAAGCTCCTTTAATTCATCCGTTGTGTATCGCTCTGCGTTGGTCAGAGTCTGTTTGCGGATAAAATAATCCGGAACCAGATCCTTAAAGGAATTGGTTACCTCAAAATAATATCCAAATACCTTGTTGTATTTGACCTTCAGATTCTTGATTCCCGTTTTGTCCCGCTCCCTGGCCTCCAGTTCAGCCAGCCATGTTTTTCCTTCTGTCTTTGCATGGCGCAGCCGGTCCGCCTCCTCGTGAAAGCCGTCCCGGATAATTCCCCCCTCCCGCACAGTTACGGGAGGTTCCTCTGCAATGGCGCGGCTGATCAGATCATTTAAATCCTCCAGAGGATCCATTTCCTCCTCCAGAGCCTTTAAATTGGCACAGGTGAATTCCTGAAGCAGCTGCTTCATATAGGGAACCATGGCAATCGAATTGCGGAAGGCCAGAAGATCTCTGGGATTGGCTGATTTATAGCTAATGCGTCCAATCAGACGTTCCAGATCATAAACAGGATTTAAATATTCCCGCAGCTCCTCCCTGCTGATATAATTCATGTTCAGCTCTTCAATCGCCTTCTGCCTCTCCAGAATCTCCTCTTTATGAATCAGCGGCTGCTCAATCCAGGTTCTTAAAAGTCTGGCTCCCATAGCGGTTCTTGTCTTGTCCAGAACCCAGAGAAGACTTCCTCTCTTCTGTTTTTCCCGCATGGTTTCCAGAAGCTCCAGATTTCTTCTGGTGGAGGAGTCAAGCACCATATAATTGCCTGTGGAATACGGCACAATGGAAGTCAGGTGATCCATCGTCGTCTTCTGTGTCTCATACAGGTACTGAAGCACAGCTCCTGCTGCAATTACGCCGCTGTCATAATCTCCAAGGCCCAGCCCCTCCAGACCATTTACCTTAAAATGCTCCTTCAGGACCTTTCTGCAGCTTTCATCCTGAAAATAATGGGAATCTACAGCAGATACAGCAAAATGATACCGATCCCTCATCTCGTCCAGGCTGATTCCCGACATGGCAAAGGCATCGTTATATATGATTTCCGCCGGAGAAAATTTATTAATTTCATCAAAAAGAGAGCGCTCGGAACCTACCTCTGTCACAAGAAAATCTCCGGTTGTAATATCAGCCACCGACACTCCCATTTTGTCGCCCAGATAAACAATCGCCATCAGATAGTTGTTCTTTGTCTCATCCAGAGCCTGACTGCTGGTAATGGTACCGGGAGTCACCACCCGGATTACCTCACGCTTTACCAGTCCCTTTGCCTGCTTGGGATCCTCCATCTGCTCCGCAATGGCAACCTTATAGCCCTTCTGCACCAGACGGCTCAGATAGCTGTCCACAGCGTGATAAGGGACGCCGCACATGGGCGCCCTTTCCTCCAGTCCGCATTCCTTTCCTGTCAGGGTGATTTCCAGTTCTCTTGATGCCGTCAGCGCGTCATCAAAAAACATCTCATAGAAATCTCCCAGCCGGTAAAACAGGATACAGTCCTGATATTGTTTTTTGGTCTCCATATATTGGGCCATCATTGGTGATAATCCAGCCACGTTCTGTTACTCCTTCTTCTGTCCGTCTTCTCTATATTTTCCCATATAATAAAATCCCTTGGATTCCTCCAGGTAAACATCTGCAATTTTTCCAATCAAAGACTCATCTCCCGGGAAATGAACCACCGTATTATTGCTCATTCTGCCGGTCACATAGCCCTCCTGATGGTCATCCAGGCTTTCCACAAGCACCTTCTGAACGGTTTTCTCATCTCTGCCGCAAACCTCTGCCGAAATCTGCTGAACCTCCTTTAAAAGCCGGTCAAACCGTTTTTTCACCACATCCTCAGGAACCTGTTCCATATCTGCAGCAGGAGTCCCTGTCCGTTTGGAATAAATAAACGTAAAGGCACTGTCATACCGTACCCGGCGAACCACATCCATGGTTTCTTCAAAATCCTCCTCTGTCTCTCCCGGAAATCCGACAATAATATCCGTAGTCAGAGAAATCCCCGGTACAGCCCTGCGAATCTTGTCCACAAGCTCCAGATACTGTTCCTTGGTATAGCGGCGGTTCATAATCTTCAAGATACGGCTGCTGCCTGACTGAAGAGGAAGATGCAGATGAGTACATACCTTTTTGCAGTCTCTCATGGCCTCAATCAGCTCGTCAGAAAGATCCTTTGGATGAGAGGTCATAAACCGGATTCTCTCCAGCCCCTCAATCTCATTGACCTGTCGCAAAAGCTGGGCAAAAGTAACCGGCGTTTCCAGGTTTTTTCCATAAGAATTCACATTCTGTCCCAGAAGCATAACCTCTACAACGCCGTCTGCCACCAGCTTTCTGATTTCATCCAGGATATCCTCCGGCCGGCGGCTTCTCTCTCTTCCCCGCACATAGGGAACAATACAGTAGCTGCAGAAGTTATTGCAGCCAAACATAATATTGACTCCCGACTTAAACGGATACTTTCTGTCCACAGGAAGTTCCTCCACAATCTGATCCGTTCCTTCCCAGACATCTACCACCATCTTACGGTTTTCCAGCATTCTGCGGCAAAGCAGCTCTGCCAGCTTAAAAATATTATGGGTTCCAAAAATCAAATCCACAAAAGAATAGCTTTTCTTAATCTTTTCAATAACAGACGGCTCCTGCATCATGCATCCGCAAAGTGCAATCATCATATCCGGCTGTTTTTTCTTCAGGGTGTGCAGATATCCCAGACGTCCGTAAACCTTCTGGTTTGCATTATCACGCACGGTACAGGTGTTATAAAGGACAAAATCCGCATGCTCGGAATCGACCTCCTTTAACCCTGCCTGCTCCAGAATACCGGAAAGCTTTTCGGAATCCCGGGCATTCATCTGGCACCCGAAGGTAGCAATGTGGAAGGTTCCGTATTTTCCCTCTGCCTGAAGCTGTCCTAAAAGCCTGCTGCCATACCGGCCGGCCGCCTCTCCGCTGTCTACCAGAGCATCAAATCGTTCCTTCCAGAGTATCCGCGCCTGCTCAATAAAATAATACTGGCGGGCGCCCTCCTCTGCCGGAGCCTGCTGCTGCATCTTATCAAATCTCTGAATTCTGTTTTCTTTGTTCATATCTGAAATCCTCTTTGCAATCTGTTTCTGTAAACGAAAAAATCCAAACCATTATATCACAAGATGCGCCGGTTGCAAAGCATCTGCCCCCGCCGGCTTTCCTGTTCTGAAATCCACACACTCCGCCGGATCATAATAAATCTGATCCGATGCTGTAAGCACCGCTTTCCCGTCCGTGACATCTACAATACTGACGGCACAGTTGGGCGGAACCTTTCCATGCCAGAAATTTTCCTTATCCTCGTAAACATTGTTGAGGATTGCCCTGCAGGCGCAGCCGTGGCTTGCTATCAGAATGGTCTTGTCCTGATACCTGCGCGATCCGAGCAGTCCCTGAAAAAAGGATCTTGTCCGAACGCAGAGATCAGCTACGCTCTCCCCGTCCGCGGCATTCTGAAAGCGGAAGGGATCCTCGTAAAAATCCTGAAAATGCTCTGACGGAATCTGAAAATTATGTTTCCGGCTTCCCAGGCCCTCCCAGGAGCCAAAACTGATTTCACTAATCCGTGCATCCTCCAGAATGGGAATCTGTCTTCCCTCTGTCACCAGCTCTGCCGTCTGTCTGGCTCTTTTCAGCGGACTTGTGATAATCAAATCAAAGTTCACATCCCTGAGCGCCTGCCCTGTAATCCTGGCCAGACGAACTCCGTTTTCATTCAAAGAGATGTCCGTCTGTCCCTGAAGCCGTCCCTCTGCATTCCATTCCGTCTCTCCATGACGGATTATGTACATCCGCATTCTATTTTCTTCCTCCGCTCTCATTCTCCGGCCCGGCAGCTTCTGCCGGAACCCTTCTGTCTTTTATTTCTGCCTATCCGCGAACCTGGCCATTGCCGTAAATAATATACTTTGTTGTAGTCAGTGCCTCCAGCCCCATCGGTCCTCTGGCATGAAGCTTCTGGGTGCTGATTCCGATTTCCGCTCCAAACCCGAATTCATTGCCGTCTGTAAACCGGGTAGACGCATTGACATAAACGGCTGCCGCATCAATCCGATCCAGAAATTCCTGGGCATGGCTGTAATCCTGCGTAATAATCGCTTCGGAATGGCCTGTATTATAATGATTGATGTGACGAATCGCCTCATCCAGGGAATCTACCAGCTTTACGGACAAAATATAGTCCAGATATTCACATCCCCAGTCCTCCTCCGAAGCAAGAACAAACTCCGGAACCATACGGCAGGCTTCTTTTTCGGCGCGAATCTCGACCTTCCGTCCTTCCTCCTGCTGATCCTGGAGACGTTTCTTTAACAGCGGCAGGAAAGCTTCTGCAGCCGCTTTGTGAATCACCAGGGACTCGCAGGCATTGCAGACGCCGATTCTCTGGGTTTTCGCATTTTCAATAATATCCAGCGCCATTTTAAAATCTGCAGTTTCATCTACATAAATGTGACAGTTTCCTGTTCCCGTTTCAATAACAGGAACCGTGCTGTTTTCTACCACAGTCCGGATCAGACCTGCGCCTCCCCGGGGAATCAGCACATCCACATATTGATTCAGGCGCATAAAGGCCCTTGTTGTCTCTCTGTCTGTATCTGTAATCAGCTGAACGGCATTTACAGGCATTCCTGCAGCTGAAAGCCCCTTCTGCAGACAGGACACAATGGCCCGGTTAGAGGAGAGGGCGTCGCTTCCGCCTTTTAAAATGACGGCATTTCCTGTTTTAAAGCAAAGACAGAAGGCATCTGCCGTTACATTCGGGCGCGCCTCATAAATGATTCCGACCACGCCGAGGGGCACTCTCTTCTTTCCAATCATCAGTCCGTTGGGACGGGGCTTCATAGAAAGAACCTCCCCCACCGGATCCTCCAGGGCCATTACCTGACTCATGCCCTCAGCCATCCCCCGAATTCTCGCCGGAGTTAAAGCCAGCCGATCCAACAGTCCCTGGCTCATTCCATTTTCCCTGGCCCTGTCCATATCCTCTTTATTTGCCGCAAGAATCATATCCTGCCCGTCCAGAAGCGCCCGGGCTGCCGCCTGCAGTCCACGGTTCTTCTCTTCGGAACCAAGATTATTTAAAACGGATGCTGCCTCCCTTGCCTGTTTTCCCAGCTCTGTTAAATCCATTGCCATTGTTATTCCTCCCCTGTCCTGCAAATGCAGCACTGTTTTTCTGTCACCACCATATCCACAGGCACATCATGAGCCTCTGACGGCAGTGTCTCCATTAATTGATATTCATAGGCTGCGGCAATTTTTTTATGCTTCGGCTCCCGCTCCAGAAAACGATCATAAAATCCGCCGCCTCTTCCCAGTCTTTTTCCGTCCCTGGAAAAAGCCGCTCCCGGCACAAGAATCACAGACTCCGGGCAGCAGACTTTTCTGCACCCTTCCCGCGGTTCCGGAATTCCAAAATATCCCGGCTCCAAATCAGAAAAGCCGGTTATTTCAAAAAACTCCATCTGCTCTCCCTTCACTCTCGGAACAGCAGTCCGAACCCCTTTTTCCCAGAGTCTCTGCAGCAGCCATCTGGTATCTGCCTCATTTTTGCAGGAGACGTAGCAGTAAACCGGCTCCCTGCAATCCCCCTGCTGCCTGAGAATCTCTGCAAGCAGGCGCTTTCCCAGAAGCCGGTCTGACTGCCTCTTTGTTTCCGGTGATAACTCCTGCTCTCTTTTGCGGATCAGACGGCGTATTTCCTTCTTATGACTGGACGTCTTTGATTCCGCCATATTTTTTCCCCAGATCTGTAATGCTTCCGTCCTTTTCCTGAATGGAAATGTTGTTTAAATGAGCCCGCATGTTTTTGCGAATTGTTTCAATGTATTCCTTCCGAAGCGCTGCCTGCTCCGCTTTTTCCTCCTCGGTCAGGCCCACCGCCTTAGATTTATGATACAGCGCATTAATGCGGTCAATTTTATTCTGATCCATGTTATCTTTCTCCTTATTTCTGTTTACTCTGCTTTTTTAATATTTTGTGTTAATATAATCCATTAAATCAAAATCCAGGTTCGCATGGGCAATAAACAGTGTGCCCTTGTCCTCCCCCTTCATCAGATCGTGGATAATATCCACATCTGCTCCGTTGGCAATGATCATGTCAGACCCGCTGTCTGTTGCAATCCGGGCTGCTGCCAGCTTGGCAGACATTCCCCCGGTTCCCACATCGCTTCCGGAGGTATCCTTTCCCATGGAAAGCAGCTTTGGTGTAATTTCCTCCACCAGACTGATAAAGCGTGCCTGAGGATTGGTCCGGGGATCATCCGTATACAGACCGTCAATATCTGAAAGAAGAATCAGAAGATCTGCTCCGATCAGAGCAGCCACAATGGCAGACAGTCTGTCGTTATCACCGAACTGAATCTCGTGTGTGGAAACCGTATCGTTTTCATTGACAATCGGTACCGTACCCAGGCTTAAAAGCTCATCAAAGGTATTCTGGGCATTGTACCGGGAAACATCATTTGTCATGGTGTCCTTGGTCAGAAGGACCTGGGCGGCGACGCAGTTATACTCTGAAAACAGTTTCTGGTACACCATCATCAGCCGGGCCTGTCCCACTGCCGCATACGCCTGTTTTTCCGATATGGTGTCCGGGCGTTTCTGCCCGCCCAGGGCCTGGCGGCCTGCCGCTATGGCGCCGGAGGAAACGAGAACCACTTCTTTTCCCTCTCCCTTTAAATCACAGATAATCCGCACCAGCCGCTCTATCTTCCATAGATTCAGTTCCCCTGTGGCCGGATGGGTCAAAGAAGAAGAACCTATTTTTAAAACGATCCTGTTTTTTTCTGTCAGGCTCTTTCTCACTTCCGTCATAATTGCTTCCTCATTTCCCGGCTGTTTTACAGCCGATTTTCTTCTGTCATTTCCCAAAACCGGGGACGTTCTTATTGCGGAAGTCCAAACCGTCTTACAATCGCCTCCGCGACCTTCACACCGTCCATGGCTGCCGAAGTAATTCCGCCGGCATACCCGGCTCCCTCACCGCAGGGATACAGCCCCCGGACCTTACTTTCCATCTCCTCATTTCTCCAGATGCGAACCGGAGAGGAGGTGCGGCTTTCAATTCCTGCAAACAGAGCATCCGGGCGGTCAAAGCCGCGGATCATCTGCCCAAAGCCCTCCATGGCTTCCAGAAGCGCCAGATTCAGCTTTTCCGGCATAACCTCCCTCAAATTACCAAAGGCCCATCTGCCCCGCATCTGAGGCTCAATCTCCCCAAGCTGTCTCGACATCCTTCCCGCCCGGTAATCCTCATAAAGCTGAACGGGAATGCGTCCGTCTGCCGCCTGGTAAGCCAGCTTTTCCAGACTGCGCTGAAAGGCCACTCCCCCCAGAGGGCCTGCCTCCGGAAAATCCTCCGGCGTTACCGTAACAATCAATGCGCTGTTTGCATTTTTCCCGTCTCTGGCATGATAGCTCATGCCATTTACTGCCAGATGGCCTTTCTCCGAGGAAGCATCCACCACATAGCCTCCCGGACACATACAGAAAGAATAAACACCCCGGCCGGTACTGGTCTGCCTGGTCAGCTTATAGCTGGCCGCCCCGAGACTTCCCGCCTTTTCCCGTCCGTACTGGGACAGATTAATCAGCGGCTGAGGGTGCTGAATCCGCAGACCCACGGCAAAGGACTTGGCATCCATGGGGATCTTCTTTTCCTCCAGCATAGAAAAGGTATCCCGGGCGCTGTGACCGACAGCCAGAATCACAGCCTGAGCGGGAAGAAACTCCTCCTTCTCCTGCAGCTTATCGTCCTCATTCTCTTCGGTATTCTCATCCGGCTTTCTTTCCTGCTGCCGGACCTTCACTCCGCAGATCTGTCCGCCTTCCGTCACAAGATCTGTTACCTGACAGCAAAAGCGCACCTGACCTCCCAGTCTGACAATCTCCTGACGCATGGCCTTCACAATCCCGGAAAGAACATCGGTACCAATGTGAGGCTTGCTGTCGTAAAGAATTGACGGATCCGCTCCAAACTCGCAGAAGATCTCCAGCACCAGCCGGTTTCTCATCAGAGGATCCTTTACAAGCGTATTCAGTTTTCCATCCGAAAAGGTGCCCGCTCCTCCCTCTCCAAACTGTACATTGGAGCGGACATCCAGATTCCCTGTTTTCCAGAACTCATCCACCCGTTTCCGGCGGCTGTCTACATCCTCTCCCCGCTCCAGAATCACCGGCCGGTACCCTGCTCTTGCCAGCATCAGGCCTGCAAAAAGCCCTGCCGGACCAGCTCCTGCAATCACCGGAGGAGAAAACAGCTTCTCTTCTCCTGGCTTTGGAAATGTATATGGCTTTTCCCGGCAGATTGCTGCCTGAGAATTCTTTGCCCTATGTAACACCTGCTCTTCCCGGGCAGTTTTTATATCAACGGTATAGCTGTAAAAAAGCTCCGGCTTTTTTCTCCCGTCCAGGGAACGCCGGCGGATTTCCAGCCTTTCTATCTGTTCCGGAGTAATCCGAAGAGCCCTTGCGGCCTTTTTCTTAAGATCCTCCTGTTTATGCTCCACCGGAAGCTTCAACTGGTTCACTCGTATCATTTCTCTATTCTCCCTGCACATCTTCCTGCTGTAATTCCCGTAGACCAGGCCCACTGCAGGTTATATCCTCCGCAGATTCCGTCTACGTCCAAAAGCTCTCCTGCCAGATAAAGCCCCTTCACCAGCTTTGACTCCATGGTTTCCGGCCGGATATCCCGGGTATCCACTCCTCCGCAGCAAATCTGCGCCTGCTCAAAGGAATTGGTTGCGGTTACCGGAAGCTCAAAAACCTTAATCAGGTGAATCAGCCGTTCCAGCTGCTGTTTTTTCAGATTTCCCACCGGCTCTGCTCCATCAATCTGAGACAGCTTTAACAGCACATGAGCCAGCTTTTTATTTAATACACCGGTCAGAAAATCTTCTGCCTTCCGGTAGGAAAGCGTCTCTGCCCGGTTCCGGATAAACTGTTTTGTTTCCTCCATACTCTTTGAAGGAAGAAAATCAAGCACCACAGAAACCGCCTGCTTCCTGTGGAGAGCCACTGCAGCAAAACGGCTTACCTGAAAGGTCGGAATACCGGACACACCGTAATCTGTTAACTGAAGTTCTCCCTGATCGGCAGCCAGAACCCGTCCCTCAGAAACCAGCTTTACCAGGGCATCACAGCGAATGCCTGCCAGCTGCTTTAAAAACTTTCCCTGACAGCGAAGCTGCACCAAAGCCGGAAGAGGGGTAATTACCCGGTGGCCAAAGGCCTCTGCCAGCTGATAACCGCTTCCGTCAGAGCCGGTCACGGGAGCCGCCTTGGAGCCTGCTGCCAGAATCAGCCGCTCTCCGCGAAATACCCCCTGATCCGAATCAATCCGGAATCCTCCTTTTCCCGTGGAAACCGCCCTGCTGATATGACATTCTGTCACAACCCTGACGCCTAAACGCTCTGCCTCCATTCTCAGGCTGTCCAGAACAGAGGCAGCCTGATCCGAATTGGGATAGATATATCCGTTTCTGCTTTTTGTCACAATACCGATTTCGTCAAAAAAAGACAGCGTATCCCAAACAGAAAAGCGATCCAGCACCTTCATGGGAAACTGCGGCTGACTGCAGCGGTAGTGCTCCGGCCGGAGAGACAGATTGGTCAGATTGCAGCGTCCGTTTCCTGTGGAAAGAATCTTTTTCCCCACCCGATCCATATGCTCCAGAATTGTCACTTCCGCGCCTTCTCTGGCTGCTGCAATCGCTGCCGCCAGCCCGGAAGCTCCGCCTCCAATAATTATCACCTGTCTCTTCATAATATCCTCCGTACCCATGATTTTATTCTTCCCTATTGTATCTAGTTTGCCGTTCCTTTTCAAGTGTATTTTTCCTCAGCTGGTGTAAGACTCCAGATAATGGAACACATCCATCATGGACGAAAACCAGATTCCCTCCCGCAGACGTTCCTGCTCCTCCTGAGGAAAATCCATCAAGGGCACATGAGTATACAGACAAATGGTTTTCTGATCCTTTAAAAAAACCAGCAAAAATCCATCCTCTGCCACCAGATAGTATTCCTCCCGGACCACCACCGGCTCTGCCTGCCGCCCGTTTGCCGCCTGGTAATCCTCCCTTGTTGTCTCCTCTAAGGAAGAGGACTCCGGCTGTAATGTCTCCTGCGTCGGATTTTTTTTGCAGATCCGGCTTGCTCCGATTCCACTCCCCAGGCAAAAGGCAGAAACTGCCGCAAATAAAAATAAACAGATCATATACTTTTTCATCGTGAAACCTCCATAAGTACAGTATCTGCTTATTTTTACTTTTTTATCCAGCGTCCCGCCCTTCAATCAGGGCCGGCTTCATATTTCTTGTAGGTACCACACAAATCCATGTCTTGCCGGGAGTCAGAACAATTTCGTTCCCGGATGCGTCATAATAATGGGTAATTCCAAACTCTCCGTCCTTTTTCCAGGTAATGTCCTCTGCCTTTCCTCCTGTAATAAAATATCCCCAGGATTCATCGTGAACATTGATATTCAGATATTCTGTAGAAGCATAAAATCCCGACGGACAATATTGAATAATAATATTTCGCACCGCAATGGGACCTCCATCCCCCATATGGGGACCTCCATACTGATACCGGTAATACAGGCCGTCATCCTCGTGATATTCGAACCAGGGCTGGTTCAGCTCATATCCGGGCGTCACCTTCCAGGCATCTCTTGCATCCGCGCCTTCTAACACCGCCGCAGTTCCCGGAGCTGTGAACCGGAAATGTCCCTGATACTCCTCCGAATAATCCCAGGAATATCCCAGCTTTTGAGCTGCTTTTTTGATTCCTGCCGCGCTTGTATAGGCATTATGCGGCTTCTTCCTGTCACTGGAACGGTAAAAGGCAATTCCCCCGGTTCCGTCGATTCCATTAATATTGTCAATCTCTTTCAGGTAAGGCTTCGCAAAGGTGCTCTGGCCAAAATGAGCATAAATTCCATCAAACTCTCTGGCAAAATAAACATAATAAGTCCGGCAGCTGCGCACCGAGCCAATCCGCTCCAAATCATCGAAATTTTCTATAAGAGCCATGTAGCGGTTCATTCCCGCCTCCACCGGCACCTCATAAATCACCCCCGCCCGGTTGATTCCATACTGGGGCAGGGCGGCCCGGTCATTGCTCATCATAACCGCCAGGGGTCTGCGCTTTCCCTGTTCTGCAGGAACCAGCTCTCCTGTCAGATAGCTGTGAATCATGCCGTCTGTTTCCGTCCTCTGCTGAATCACATTTCCCTCTGCCGGCTCCGGGGCTTCTGTCTCTGACTCAGTCTCAGGCTCTGTCTCGATTACCAGCGTCAGGGGCTCTGTCCCTTCCGCATGTTCGGAGGATTCCTGAATAATTCTCTGAGACTCAGAAACAGGGGCCTGAACCGGCCCTGAACAGCCTGCGGCCATTATGCACAGCAAACCAACCAGTAACCAACCCAAAACCCCTGTTCTTTTTTTCATCGGCAATATCCCTTTTCTGCTAAAATTTCAGACTGTTTCTGTTCCATAACTTCCCGCTCTGCATCTTCCATATGATCATAGCCGCACAGATGAAGCATACTGTGAGCCACCAGAAAAGCCAGCTCCCTTTCCTGGGAATGTCCGTATTTTTCCGCCTGCTCTATTACCTTCTCCACGGAAATAATAATATCCCCCAGCACCAGCTCGCCTGTTTCCGGATCAAAATAATCCTCAGCTGCATCCTCCACATGAGAAAAATCCGATTCTCTCTCAAAATCTACCATAGGGAAGGAAAGCACATCAGTCGGCGCGTCTATCTGCCGATAGTCCCGGTTAATCTCGTGAATCCCCTCATTATCTGTAAGAATCACGCTGACCTCTGCCTCATAAGGGCATTTCTCATAATCCAGGGACGCCAGAATGATTTCCCTGATAATCCGATCATAATCCAGATCCAGTTTTTTATCTGTCTCGTACTCAATACTAATGGTCATCTTTTTTTCCTGCCTTTATTTTTCTTTTGCTGCCAGCCTACCGCCTGTCCTCTTTTCCACGGGTGTGTGTCTTAAATTTTCCCTCTTTGACCTTTTTGGGCATCCGATCCTGCAGAAGAGGCTTTGCCGCCTCGGCTCTGCGCTCATAATCATCATACGCCTGTACGATTTTCTGAACAAGCGGATGGCGCACCACGTCGCTGCTGGTCAGACTGCAGAATCCGATATCGTCAATCCTGCCCAGAACCTTCATCGCCATATCCAGACCGGAAACCGTTCCGGAAGGCAGATCCTTCTGCGTCTTGTCACCGGTTACAATCACCTTGGATCCAAAACCGATACGGGTTAAAAACATCTTCATCTGAGCCGGGGTCGTATTCTGCGCCTCATCCAGAATGATATAGGCATTGTCCAGCGTCCGCCCTCTCATATAAGCCAGAGGAGCCACCTCAATCAGACCTTTTTCTGAATTGTGAAGAAAACTTTCCGCGCCCATAATCTGATATAAAGCGTCATAAAGCGGACGAAGATAAGGATCAATCTTGCTCTGCAGATCACCCGGCAGAAAGCCCAGCTTTTCTCCAGCCTCAATGGCAGGGCGTGTTAAAATAATCCGGTTCACCTCTCCGTTTTTAAAAGCGGAAATCGCCATGGCCATGGCCAGATAGGTTTTTCCGGTACCAGCCGGTCCAATACCGAAAACAATCATCTTTTTCCGGATCGTATCCACATACTGCTTCTGTCCCATGGTTTTCGGCTTTACCGGTTTTCCCGTAACGGTACGGCAGATAATATCCTTATCAATCTCCAGAATCACGTCATCCGACTCTGTAAATGCCAGAGACAGGGCGTAATCCACATTCTGTTCTGTAATGGTATTGCCCCGCTTTGAAAGCTCAACCAGGTTATTAAACACGCTTTTGGCCCGTTTAATCATAGCTTCCGGTCCAATCAGCTTTAATGCGCCGTCCCTTGCTACAATCGTCACATGCAGGGTTCTTTCTATTTTTTTAACATAGGCATCAAACTGTCCGCAGACATTTTTCTCATGCTCTGCGGGAATATCAATTATCGTTTCTATTACGCTCATCCGGTAATTCTGACTCCTCTTCCTGTTCCATATTCAGTAATTTTTCCTGAGAAATATTCTGTCCTGTGGCTGCCGGCTCCTCCAGCACAAAGCTGCCCTGAATCTGCCAGCATCCATTCTTCTCTTCTATTCTAACATTATTTTCAATTATTGGTACCCCTTTTTCCATAATTTTTTGTATCTTCCCCTGGTGCAGTGCTTCTCCCAGAGCCTCTGCCTCCTGTTTTGTACGGTTTCTCTCATATATTCCATACTCCCGCGCTGTAATCCAGTCTGCCCAGACAGGAAGATAAAAATCATCAAACAATACCAGCTGCCTTGTTTTCCCTGTAATTTCCCAGCAGGTATCCTTCTGTTTTGGAAGTATCCAGAGAAATTCCAATGTTCCCAGACGAAGGCGAATCCCTCTTCTTTTCTTCCCCGTTCTCACCCGCTCTGTTACCTGCTTTGAAACAGATTCCGTATAGCTTTCCCTTGTTCTGATAAAAATATCGCCATCCGCCCTTACAAAATGCGTATTTAACAATTCCCCTCCGTCTCCCAGAATCGGAATCTCACCGCTGATCAAAATCTGCCCCGGCTCCACCTCGTCTCCTTCCAGAACCTGTGCCTTTCCCCGTCGAACCACTATTTTTACAATCGTACCCGCCTTATCCGCCACCAGATTCTGCGGTGTTTCCTCTTTTTGGGGAACGATTCCCACCACATCATTTTCTTTGATGCGAATCAGAAGCCTGGTTCCGGATACCCGGGCGGATACCCAGATAATTTCCGGATAGGCACTTCGGATGGATTCCTCCAGCCGCTCACAATCTACAGCAGATTTTACCATTCCGTAATGGATGTTCTGACTGTCCAGATAGTGAAGCAGCATATCATCCGTAAACTGTCTGTTTCCCTCCAGGCTGATATTCCAGATAAACCGCGACATCACAAATAACACCAGGAAAAAGGCCGCCACTCCTGCTCCAAAGAGCTTCCGTTTTCTGTTTCTGTATAAAAAAAAGGGAAGTCCAAACCTCCCTGTAATCTTCACATGTACACCGGCCTTTTTCACCAGCGGGCCAATGCGCCGGAAATCCCTGATTGAAACAAAAAAACAGAGCGCCTCTCCTTCCGGACGGCTCAGATCCCAAAGCGTAATTCCCCTTGCCATACAGAGATTTAAAAACCGTTCGGAGGCCGGGCCGGTCAGCCGGACTTTCAGATATCCGCCTGTATACCGCAAAATCCTTTCCTTCATCTGCCCACTCCCATTTTCACTGTCACAGGCTCATTCTCCTGTGATTACTCAAACTCCATTGACTGTATCTGTCCGGTAATTTTCATCTCTTCATGATTGTAATAGTCAATATGCAGCCGTTTCCCGTGAATCGACAGCCTGCACTGTCTGGCCTGAAGCCGGATGGTATTGTCATTATAAAGCAGGATTCCCCGGTAATTCTCAATAATCACGCTGCAGCGTCCCACAAAGGAGAGAAGTACCTCCCCAAAAACGGCATCCTTGGGAAGCTTCAGCTCTTCTGCAGCCGCCGCTTTGATTTGTTCCAGCAATCCCCATTCACCCTGCCGTCTTTCTCTTTATAATACTACGAAAAAATCCCCAGTCTTATGACTGGGGATCTGAAAACAATTAATTAAATTTGCGTTTTCTTGCAGCTTCGGACTTTTTCTTCCGTCTTACGCTGGGCTTTTCGTAATGCTCTCTCTTACGAATCTCCTGCTGAATACCAGCCTTTGCGCAGTTTCTTTTGAATCTGCGTAACGCGCTGTCCAGACTCTCGTTCTCTTTAACGATAACGTTTGACATAGCTCACACCTGACCTCCCTCCAGTTGTGTACTTGTGCATAATACAACTGTTTGGGTATTTTTTAGCACTGAAATGATTATAGCATAAAATTCCCATTCGTCAACACCTTTTTTCAAAATTATGCAGAAAACGCCTTACCGGAAGGCTTTTTTCAGGTTTTCCCCTCAAAAAACGCCGGTAAGGCATCTGTTTTATCCTTTTATCAGGCTGTTTTCTTATTCATGAATCTGCTGGGCTGCAGTCTCATAGGCCTTCTCCAGCGCGCTGTCTACGCCTGCCGGATTCTTTCCGCCTGCCTGAGCCATGCCGGGACGGCCGCCGCCGCCACCGCCTACACAGGCTGCAATCGCCTTGATCAGATTGCCTGCATGAGCGCCCTGCTTCTGTGCTGCGTCAGTAGCTGTTGCCATCAGATTCACCTTATCTCCCTGTACGGAAGCAAGGACAATCACACCTTCGCCCAGTTTTTCCTTTAACTGGTCGCCCAGGCTGCGCAGACCGTTCATATCTGCATCGCTGACTTTAGCAGCCAGAACCTTTACACCGTGAATTTCCTTCACCTGGTTCATAACATCTCCCAGAGATTCCTTGGCCAGCTTGCTCTTTAATTTGTCATTTTCTGCCTGAAGTGCCTTGATCTCAGCCATCATAGCCTCAATCTTAGACTTCAGATCTGCCGGTGTTGTCTTGGCTGCATGAGCTGCCTCATGAAGCTCTTCCTCTGTCTTATGGTAATAAGCCATCAGACCTTCTCCGGTCAGCGCCTCGATTCTGCGGACTCCTGCTGCAATTCCTGCCTCAGAAACAATCTTGAATGCGTGAATCGTACCAGTGTTGCCCACATGAGTACCGCCGCAAAGCTCTGTAGAGAAGTCGCCCATCTTAACCACACGAACCTTCTCGCCATATTTTTCGCCAAACAGCGCCATAGCGCCTGTCTTCTTCGCCTCATCCAGACTCATCTCCTGTGTCACAACATCCAGACCTGCCTGAATCTCCTGATTCACCAGCTCTTCCACCTTTTTCAGCTCCTCTGCAGTCATAGCAGAGAAATGGGTGAAGTCAAAGCGCAGTCTGTCAGGTGTTACTAAAGAACCTGCCTGCTCTACATGCTCGCCAAGAACCATTCTCAGCGCCTTCTGAAGCAGATGGGTCGCACTGTGGTTCTTTTCTGTGGAACGGCGTGCAGACTCGCTGACCTTCAGTGTAACTGTTTCACCTGCTGTGAGCATGCCGCTGGCCATATAACCCACATGACCAACCTTTCCGCCCTGAAGGTGAATGGTATCCTCTACTACAAAGCTGCCGCCCGCACCGGTAATCACACCGGTATCGCCGGTCTGTCCGCCCATGGTGCCGTAAAACGGTGTTTCCTTCACCAGAATGGTTCCGTGCTGTCCGTCTGTCAGCGCTTCCACAATCTCGCTTTCTGTTGTGAGAACGGTAATCTCTGAATCGTGAACCAGACGATCGTATCCGACAAAGGCTGTGGTAATCTCAGCCGGAATAGACTGGTATACCGTTACATCAGCGCCCATGTAGTTGGTTGTCTTTCTTGCTGCGCGGGCTTTCTCACGCTGCTCCTTCATTGCAGCCTGGAAGCCATCCTCGTCTACAGTCATATTCTTTTCTTCCAGAATCTCGATGGTCAAATCTAACGGGAAGCCATAGGTGTCGTAAAGCTTAAATGCATTGTCACCAGAGAGAACGGTCTCACCCTTTTTCTCCATCTCTGCCTCCATCTCTCCAAGAATTGCCAGACCCTGATCAATGGTCTTGTTAAACTTCTCTTCTTCTTCTGCCAGAACCTTCAGAATCATCGGTTTCTTTTCTTCCAGCTCCGGATAGCCGTCCTTGGACAGTTCAATTACAGTCTTGGACAGCTCTGCCATAAACCGGCCTTCGATTCCCAGCAGTCTTCCATGACGGGCAGCCCGGCGAAGCAGACGGCGAAGCACATAGCCGCGTCCTTCATTGGACGGCATGATTCCATCAGAAATCATAAAGGTACAGGACTTAATATGATCGGCAATAATACGCAGGGATACATCCTTCTTGTGATCTGCCTGATATTCTGTATGAGCCAGTGCACAGACTGCATCCAACAGCGCCTTGTTGGTATCTACAGTGAACAGAGAGTCCACATCCTGAACCACAACAGCCAGACGCTCCAGACCCATACCTGTATCAATATTCTTCTGTACCAGCTCGGTATAATTTCCGTGACCGTCATTCTCAAACTGGGTAAATACGTTATTCCATACCTCAATATAACGGTCGCATTCACAGCCTACTGTACAGTCAGGCTTTCCGCAGCCGTATTTTTCTCCCCGATCGTAATAAATCTCAGAACAGGGGCCGCAGGGGCCTGCGCCGTGCTCCCAGAAGTTGTCTTCCTTTCCAAAGCGGAAAATCTTCTCTGCCGGAACACCAATCTCTTCATTCCAGATACGAAAAGCCTCATCGTCATCCAGATATACAGACGGATAGAGACGTTCCGGATCAAGTCCTACCACCTCCGTCAGAAATTCCCAGGACCAGTGGATGGCTTCCGTTTTGAAATAGTCACCAAATGAGAAGTTTCCCAGCATCTCAAAAAATGTGCCGTGGCGGGCTGTCTTTCCGATATTCTCAATATCACCGGTGCGGATGCACTTCTGGCAGGTTGTCACACGTTTGCGCGGCGGGATCTCCTGTCCGGTAAAATAGGGCTTTAACGGAGCCATACCGGAATTAATGAGCAGCAGGCTGTTGTCGTTGTGCGGCACCAGCGAAAAGCTCTTCATAGCCAGATGTCCCTTGCTTTCAAAGAATTCAAGAAACATCCTTCTCAATTCATTTACACCATACTTCTTCACGTCTTTTGTTCCTCCGTACTATTGTTCTTTCCGGCGCAGCTTCCTGTAAGGGACTGCGTCCTCAATTAATTCTTTTTCTCCGTGCGGGAGTCTCTGAACTTCTTGCCGCAGATAATTCCTGCATAGGCAATTGCTGCGAAAATAACTGCCTTAACCGTGTATCCGATAAAGCTTGCTGCGATAGCTGACATATAATTTCCCTCCTTACGTTCAAATAAACACACACTTTCATCCTTGTATCATACCATAGGCAAAGGCATTGTTCAAGACACAAAATTGAAAAGAGACGGATTTTACTCCGTCTCTGATAATAGATCATAATACTCTTCTGCCAGCTCATAAGCTCTGTCCCGCGTGATTTCTGCCAGGGAACGGGTATACTCCAGTTCCTGCATAGCGCTGCCGGAATTGCCGGAAAGGGCGTCTACCGCCATCGCCTCCCGGCTCCGGATCCACTCATTCTGATCCTTCATAAAGGCATCCCAGGTATCTGACGACATATGTCTGCGCAATCCGTTCAGAAGCTGATTCAGTTCATTTTCCCAAAGCTTTCTTTCACTCTCGGCCACTGCCTTGGCAGAATTGGCCGTAGTATCCTGCTTGGTGGAACGTTTTTTCTCAATCTGGCGATCCAGCTCCTCCAGCCGCTCCAGAATATCCTGGTTTCCCGGCTGTTTTGTTGCAGAAACCTGTGCAGAAGACGAAATTCTTCCGTTTTCGGACGCCGCCGCGTTCTTCTGGCTGTTTCCGGCAGACACGGTCGGCGTTCTGTCCGACTGGGCTGACTGCTGAATCTCTGCTGCCGGAGCCGGAACTGCCCCGTCTGCCAGAACAGAACTTCCGCTTTCTGAAAAAGCTCCTGTCTCTGTCTCAGCCACCGCCTGCTCCGGAGCCGCCTGTGCCATCACCGCAGCAGGGGCCTGTCCGTTTTCCGATGCCGCTTTCGGCAGGACTTCTGCAGAAGCCTCCGCTTCCTGTTCTGCCTCCTCAAGCTGCGCCATAGCGGCCTCGGGAATCCGCACAGTCCGTTCTGTCGGTTCCTCCTGCTCCAATTCTGCCGAAAAGGCAGCAATCTCCGGAGCCGCAGTCTCCATAACGGTTTCCGCTGTTTTTGTCCTTGGCGGCTCTGATGTATACTGTCTGACTAATCTGGTTGAGCTGATGCCTACTGCCAGAATCAATCCTATTGCTATCCAGATTCCTTTTGGTTTCATATTCTCTGCCCCGCTCTGTCTGTTTTTCTGTCTATATTACAATAACATAAACAGAATGGAAAGAAAATACAAAACCAAAAGAAGTAAACATTTGTAAGATTTTCTTTAAGAATGCCGGTCTTAACCTGTAAGACCTTCATCCACCAGAAGATCCACACCGTCTGCTGCTGAAGTGGCAAGCAGATCACACCGCTCATTCTGCGGATGTCCGGCATGACCTTTTACCCAGATAAACTGTACCTGATGCGGCTTTTTGGCTTTCAGCAGCCGTTCCCACAGGTCAATATTTTTTACAGGGCCGCTTTTTCCCCGCATCCAGTTTTTTGCAACCCAGTTGTCAATCCAATGCTGATTGAAAGCATCTGTCAGATATTTCGAGTCCGAATAAAGCTCCACCTGGCAGGGACGGTTAAGCGCCTCCAGGGCCACAATGGCCGCCATCAGCTCCATCCTGTTATTGGTGGTTCTCCGGTATCCGGCTGACAGAACCTTTTCATGCAGCTCTCCCTTGCTGTCGAGAAACTGGAGCACCGCCCCGTATCCTCCTGGTCCGTCCGGGTTTCCCCGGGCAGAACCGTCTGTGTAAATCTGTACCTTTGACATCCGTTTTTCTCTCCTATCTATCCCATTTATCACACAGGGCATTAATCTGATCGGCAAATCTTGCCAGATCCTTATTTGCGCCTCCTTCATTGTGAAGGATTACTGCCATCAGGCGCTCACCGGCTGCCACAAGACGGGCAAAGACGCCGCTGGCCTTCCTGGCTGCCGCCGACTTGGAAACAATGGGAATTCCCACGGTTTCTTTGATCCAGACACCCTCGGCCAAATCATACTCTGCTCCGGAAAATGGAGCCTTTGCCAGGGACCCCGTCTTTTGTGCAACCAGCTCTGCGAAACGATCGCAGACATCATCGCTTCCGTGGACAATAAAATACTGCTGTGGTTTTTTCTGGAAACCGCAGGCCCATTCAATCAGTCCGTCCCGGTCTGCATGTCCGCTGATATCGTGCAGCACCTCAATATGCGCTTCCACTTCAATGGTTTCGCCAAAGAGGCGAACCGTCTTGTTTCCGTCAATCAGGCTGCGTCCGATGGTTCCCTCTGCCTGATAACCGGCAAACACTACCGTACATTCTTTTCTCCACAGGTTATGCTTTAAGTGGTGGCGGATACGTCCGGCATCACACATTCCCGATGCAGAAATAATAACCTTTGGGGCTGTATCAAAGTTAATGTTTACAGATTCGTCGCTGGTAACAGAAAGCTTCAACCCCGGAAACGAAATGGGGTTAATTCCCTGTCTTACCAGATCTCTTGTTTCATCATCATAACATTCCAGCTGATTTTCTTTAAATACATGCGTTGCCTCCACAGCCAGAGGACTGTCCACATATACCTCAAACCAGTCATGACCGTGAATCAGCCGCTCGCTTTTTATATGACGGAAATAATACAGAAGCTCCTGGGTTCGTCCAACAGCAAAGGCCGGGATTACCACATTGCCGCCCCGGTCCAGAGTTTCCTGAACAATCCGCACCAGTTCTCCAATGTGATCCTTGCCCTTTTGATGAAGACGATCGCCATAGGTGGATTCCATCACTGCATAATCTGCTTCCTCCGTATAAGAGGGATCGCGGATCAGCGGCTTGTTTTTATTGCCAATGTCTCCGGAGAACACAATCTTCTTCTCCACATCGCCTTCTTTCATCCAGATCTCAATGGATGCCGAGCCCAGAAGATGTCCGATATCTGTAAACCGCACAGTAATCTGATCATCCAGTTTTACGATTTCCCCGTATTTATAAGGTTCAAAAAGTTCCAGAACCCCAAGGGCATCGTTCATCTCATAAAGAGGCGGCACCTCCGGACGTCCTGCCCGGCGGGCTTTTCTGTTTTTCCACTCAGCCTCTGTTTCCTGAATGTGAGCGCTGTCCTTCAGCATAATATTACAGAGATCGCAGGTGGCCTCTGTTGCAATAATCCGTCCGCGAAATCCTCTTGCGTAAATGTAAGGAAGCATTCCCACATGGTCAATATGGGAATGAGTCAGAAGCACCAGCTGAATCTCAGAATAGGGAACCGGAGGTTCCAGATTTTCGTACAAATTAACTCCCTGCTCCATACCACAGTCTACAAGCAGCTTTGTCGGTCCCACTTCAAGGAAATGGCAGCTGCCGGTTACTTCATGGGCTGCTCCGCAAAATACAAGTCTCATACTAGGTCCTCCTTTTTGTAGTTTTCTTCCAGCTTTCTCACTCCCGCGATATTCCCCCACAATATCTTCCGCAGTGCTCACCTCCATTCCGCTTCGCTCCATGTCGGTGACGGGCTCTCGCCCTATCGCCCTGTCTCCCTGCACACCCCCTTTTGTGCAAGCACAAGGGGGTGTGCAGGGAGACAGGGCGGCACTGCTAGATGATGATGCATATCATCCCGCCGTTGCTGTCGTTGATGATTTTCTGGAGAGCGTCCTGGAGACGGGACTGGCAGTCTTCTGTCATCTGACTGATTTTTGCCTGAATGCCGTCTTCCACAATCTGCTCTATGGATTTTCCGAAAATATTCGTATCCCAAATGCCGTTTTCTTCTTTTTTTGCATTTTCCTTCATATAAGCAATGAGATCCCGGGCCTGCTCCTCGCTCCCTACAATCGGAGCAATCTCTGTCTGAATGTGGGCTTTAATCAGATTAATGGAGGGAGCCTCTGCCCGCATCTTCACTCCATAGCGGTTTCCATGGCGAATAACTGCCGGTTCATCCAGAATAATCTCCGAGCGATCCGGAGTCACAACGCCATACCCCTTCATCCTCACCTGATTCATTGCATTCAGAACCTTGCCATATTCTCCCTGCATGGAGGAAAGCTCTTTCAGCTTCTCCATCAGCTGATATTCATCTTCAATTTCAATCCCCGCATAATCGCTCAGGATCTGATAATAATATCCATCCTCCAATCCCACCTGTACCCGGATTCGTCCGTTTGACATATCCATTTCTTCTGTCTTCATGGAACGGATTGCCGGCTCTGAGCCATCATAAAAATCCTGAGGAACATCCTTCATATGACGGACCTTACCCATCAGCTCTCCTGCCTTCCGGATAATCTGTTCCTTCAGCCAGTGTGTAGGCGGAAGTATCTCCACCCACCTGGGTATGTAAAAACCCACCTCTGTTACAGGAAATTCCTGAAGCACCTGCTCCAGAATCCGGTTAATGTCCTCTCGTTTCAGCTGCTCACAGTTTACTGCCATAACAGAAACCCCGTACTCCTTCTCCAGACTCTTCTGCAAAGCCCTGGTATCTTCAGAATACGGGCGGGCGGAATTAAGAAGAACTAAAAAAGGCTTTCCAATGGCTTTCAGTTCGCTCACAGCCGTCTTTTCTGCGTGGATATAGGAATCCCGCTTCAAGTCTCCAAAAGAGCCGTCTGTCGTCACCACAAGTCCAATGGTGGAATGATCACGAATCACCTTTCTTGTTCCGACCTCGGCCGCTCTGGTAAAAGGAATCTCCTCCTCAAACCAGGGTGTTTTCACAAGACGTTCCCTCTCCTGTTCCATGTGGCCGCCGGCGCCTTCCACCATAAATCCCACACAGTCAATCAGCCGTACCTGTACAGATACCCCGTCTCCCAGCTGAAGCCTTGCAGCCTCCTTGGGAATAAATTTGGGTTCTGTCGTCATAATCGTCACTCCGGCTGCGCTCTGAGGCAGTTCATCTCTGGTTCTCGCTCTCTGATGATCGTCCTCTATCTCAGGAAGAACCATCAGCTCCATAAACCGCTTAATAAACGTAGATTTTCCCGTTCGTACAGGCCCGACCACTCCCAGATACAATTCTCCACCGGTCCGCGCCTCCATATCTTTATAAATATTATACTGATCCATGAAGATACCCCCTCGCTATACTGATACAGTATATGCCAGGGGGACCCGGATTATTTATAATCGTTTTTTACATTTTCACCCCGCAGAATTGCCAGAGCCATTTCTGCGCGCTTTTCCGTTGAATATGTCCGGAACGACATTTTTTTCACCCGCATAATATCAAGATTGTCTTCAATTTCGGCAATCTTAATCTTTGATGCCATTTCGCTCCAGCGAATGTCATCAATATAATCAAAATATGTCATGTCCAGACGTTTCGTCAAAATCTCAACCGTCTCCACTACTTCTCTGGAGAAACCGGCATCACAGAGATCCTGCAGAGTAATCTCTGTATCCTCCACCACATCATGAAGGACTGCAGCCATCTTTTCCTCTTCCGTATCCATCTTCTCCATGACTCTTAACGCATGGTTAATATACGGACTGCCCTTATCATCCGTCTTTTCTGCAAGAGCTGCTGTTGCAAATTCAATCGCTGTTGATAAGTTCATAGGCAGCCTCCTTTACCTTTTTGCGGACATATACAGATGGCGCGGAATACCGTCTACCATTACGGAAGGAGAATCACCCTGAATCAGAGGTCTTACATAATCAATAAATTCCTCAGTCACATAGGTGCCGTCCTTGGTAATCCACTCTCTGGGTACCAGCTTTTCTCCGTTTGCAATCTTATGTACATCATAGATTCCGGTTGCACACTGATACGGATCATCGGAAACACGGTCAATAACAACCATCTTGCCGGAATCTCCCTCATCTGCCGCCTTCACAGCTGCGCCTCCTACCATAAATGCCTCATTCACATCCACTCTGGAGGCCAGATGAGCAGCGCTTCTCTGTAGGGTGCTGAATTCTACAGCCCTTGTCTTGCAGCCGATTTCCTGATTGATTACATTTGCCAGATAGCTGGCTGTTCCTGTCAGCTGCTTATGACCAAAGGCATCCACATAATCTACACCGGTTCCCAGCTCACTGACATAACGTCCGTCAGCAGTGCGGATTCCCTCGGAAACAGCAACCACAACCACATCCTTCTTTTCCAGAAGATGACGTACTCTTCCTTTGAATTTTTCAATATCAAAGGCAATTTCCGGAAGATAAATCAGATCCGGTCCGTCACAGTCCTCTCCGCGGGAAAGAGCTGACGCGCCGGTCAGCCAGCCTGCATTTCGTCCCATAATTTCAATAATGGTAACCAGTTTTTTCTTATAGGAGAATCCAAGACCATCCCGGATAACCTCTTTTGTAGAGGTCGCAATATATTTCGCTGCGCTTCCGTAGCCCGGTGTATGATCGGTAAGAGCCAGATCGTTGTCAATCGTCTTGGGAACGCCTACAAACTTCTGCTTCTTTCCTGTCAGAATCGCATAATCTGATAACTTTTTAATAGTATCCATGGAATCATTTCCGCCGATATAGATAAAGCACTCAATATTCAGCTTTTCCAGGATCTCAAAAATCCGTACAAAAATATCCTGATTCTCGTGAATCTCCGGCAGTTTATACCGGCAGGTTCCCAAAAATGCAGACGGTGTCCGCTTCAAAATCTCCACATCCAGATCACTGCGGATATGCTTTGACAAATCTACATATTGTTCATCCATGAGCCCCTGAATCCCGTACAGCATACCATAAACCTTTTTTGCCCCGCGATCGATTGCTGTTCTGTACACTCCTGCAAGACTGGAATTGATAACTGCTGTCGGGCCTCCCGACTGTCCTACTATCACGTTACCTTTCATGATGAACCCCTCCTCTTATACATTACAGACGATTCTCCAAAAATAACCCCCATTCCAGGAGACCGTCTATATTTTCTTATAGCAAATCATACCATAAAAATAAGGGAAAAGTCTACAACTTTTCCCTTAAATTTGATTTATTTTCTGATATTTTGCCACAATTTTTCCAAATCCGGGTGATTGCCCGCAGATTCATCCCTATTCGCTTAAATATGCCTTCTTTACAGAATCATCATTCATCAGCTTTGCAGCATCGCCGGAAAGAACGATAGAGCCCGTCTCAAGCACATAAGCCCGGTTGGCAATAGAGAGAGCTTTTTTTGCATTCTGCTCAACCAGAAGCACCGTCACTCCGTCCTCGTTGATTTTCTGAATAATATCAAAAATCTCATTAACATAAATGGGAGACAATCCCATAGACGGCTCATCAAGAACAATCAGCTTGGGATGAGACATCAGCGCCCGTCCCATAGCTAACATCTGCTGCTCTCCTCCGGAAAGAGTTCCGGCCATCTGATTTTTCCGCTCCTCCAGGCGGGGGAAGCGTTTATAAATCATCTGAAGAGTGTCCTCCAGCTCCTTTTTATCATTGCGGGTATACGCCCCCAGCTTCAGATTCTGCAGAACAGAGAGAGATGCAAACACCCGACGTCCCTCCGGCACATGGGCAATCCCCATGGATACCAGCTTGTGGCCGGGAATTTTTGTAATATCCTTACCCTCATAAAAAATCTTTCCGGACTTGGACGGAATCAGGCCGGTAATGGTCTGCAGAGTTGTGGTCTTTCCGGCTCCGTTGGCGCCGATGAGGGCAATGATCTCCCCCTGATTTACTTCAAAGGAGATTCCCCTTATGGCCTGGATCACGCCGTAATAAACCTCCAGGTCTTTAACCTCAAGAATTGCCATAATCGCCTCTCCTCCTACTCTCCAAGGTAAGCGGTAATTACCCGCTTATCATTCAATACTTCCGACGTATCTCCCTGGGTCAGAACCTGACCGAAGTTTAATACCGTCAGCTTTTCACAGATACCGGAAACCAACTTCATATCATGCTCAATCAGAAGAATCGTCATATCAAACTGATCCCGCACAAAACGGATGGTGTTCATCAGCTCCATTGTCTCATTCGGGTTCATACCGGCAGCCGGCTCATCCAAAAGCAGCAGCTTGGGATCCGTTGCAAGCGCACGGGCAATCTCCAGCTTTCTCTGTTTTCCATAGGGAAGATTGGATGCCTTGTAATCCCACTCTCCATCCAGATCAAACACCTTCAAAAGCTCCATCGCCCTCTCATTCATCTCCTTCTCCACCCGGTAATATCTGGGCAGACGGAGAATTCCCTCAATGGTGGAATACTTATGATGATTGTGCAGGCCTGCCTTTACATTGTCCAGCACAGACAGATCCTTAAAAAGACGGATATTCTGGAAGGTTCTCGCAATTCCGGCCTGATTGATTTCTATGGTCTTTTTTCCGGTCAGATTTTTTCCATCCAGGAAAATAGAACCGGTATCAGGTTTATATACCCCCGTCAGAAGGTTAAATACCGTTGTTTTTCCGGCTCCGTTAGGCCCAATCAGACCATAAAGCTGCCCTTTTTCAATGGTGAGGCTGAAATCATTAACCGCCTTCAGGCCACCAAAGGAAATCCCTATATTCCTTACTTCAAGCAGTGCCATCTTACGCAGCCTCCTTCGCAGTGGATTTTCTCTTTTGCTTTATCTTGTCCAGCGCCACAGAACGGAGTTCAATCGCCTTGGGGCTGGAATTAAACAGCATCATTACAATCAGAACAACCGCATAAATCAGCATACGGTAATCATTCAGTCCACGGAGCATCTCCGGAAGCACGGTCAGAACAACAGCGGCAATCATAGAGCCGCGGATATTGCCCAGTCCGCCAAGAACCACAAATACCAGGATCATAATGGACATATTATAGCCGAAATTCTTTGGAGTTGCCGCCAGACTGGACAGGTTGTGGGCATACAATACGCCTGCAACTCCTGCCAGAGCCGCGGAAATGGCAAAGGCCATCAGCTTGTACTTGGTAATATTAATACCGATGGATTCCGCTGCAATCCGGTTATCACGAATGGACATAATCGCCCGTCCTGCTCTGGAATGAATCAGATTCAGTACAATAAACAGGGTCAGAAGCACCAGCAGCACTCCTATGGTAAAGGTTGCCGCCTTCGGCGTTCCTGTAATTCCCTGGGCGCCTTTAATCAGGACAACACCTGTTTCATCCATTCCCAGAGACAGGGTATCCTTGATGGAAAAATGAAATCCCGAACTGTCGCGGCCCACATACATGGCATTGATCAGGTTTTTGATAATCTCTCCGAAAGCCAGAGTTACAATTGCCAGGTAATCGCCCTTCAGTCTCAGAACCGGAATGCCAATGAGGATTCCGAATACTCCTGCAACCGCCGCCCCCAGAATAAGAGCCAGGAAAAACCGCAGACCCACGCTGGGAATCACATTTTCCATACAGTTTGTGAAAAATGCGCCGGAAAACGCGCCTACACACATAAATCCCGCATGACCCAGGCTCAGCTCTCCCAGAATTCCTACAGTCAGATTCAGGGATACGGCTAAAATCACATAAATACAAATGGGAACCAGAAGTCCCTTCATCAGGCTGCTCATATGACCGGTTGAGGACAGAAACGTCATCAGGGCCCAGGCGCCGATTACGATTGCGTATGTGATACTGTTTTGAATCAGAGTTTTATTTTTCTTCATCACACACACCTACACTTTCTCCATAATTTTTTTGCCCAGAATTCCTGTGGGACGCACCAGAAGCACGATAATCAGCACGGAAAATACAATCGCATCCGACAGCTGAGAGGAAATATACGCCTTTGACAGGTTTTCAATCATACCCAGAAGCACACCGCCGATGAAGGCGCCGGGTATGGAACCGATTCCTCCGAATACTGCAGCCACAAAGGCCTTGATACCTGGCATGGAGCCGGTATAAGGGGTCAGAGACGGATAGGTCGAGCAAAGCAGAGCGCCGGCAATAGCCGCCAGAGCAGAACCGATTGCAAAAGTAATGGCAATCGTTCTGTTAACATCAATTCCCATTAAGGTTGCCGCTCCCTGATCCTCGGATACAGCAAGCATTGCCTGTCCAACCTTCGTCTTATTGATAAACTGAGTCAGGCCCACCATAATCACAAGACAGGTCACAATCGTAACCATCGTAACTCCGGATATGGACAAAGCGCCGTCTGCCAGTTTAAGACTGGGCACATTGACCACGGAGGTAAACTGACGGGCATTGGAGCCGAAAATCAGCAGTGCCACATTCTGCAGCAGATAGCTGACACCGATAGCTGTAATCAAAACCGCCAGAGAGGATGCTCCCCGCAGCGGCTTATATGCCACACGCTCAATCACAACGCCAAGCACCGTACACGCTGCGACTGCTGCAAGAATTCCCACCATCGGCGGCATTCCCATAGTGCTGACAATGGTAAAGATGACAAATCCGCCCACCATAATAATATCTCCGTGCGCAAAATTCAGCATCCTGGCAATTCCGTAAACCATGGTATAACCCAGAGCAATAATCGCGTATATGCTGCCCAGGCTGATTCCATTGATCAAATAAGACAGAAAACTCATGTACCCCACACCTCTTCATTTTATTTGTTGTGTAAAATCAGGAAATAAATTCCTGTTATGCAAATAAGGGCCGTCTGTTCTGACGCCCCTTATTTGTATCCGCATTCATGATTACTGCATTTCGTAAATACCATTTACAATCTTAGCGGCCTTCGGAGCCTTGTTGGGCTCACCGGCTGCATTCCAGGTCATTTCCGCACCAGTCAGTCCATCGATGGAGATCTCGGTCATGGCCGTCTTCATAGCCTCGCACATATCGGAAATTTCCATGTCTGCAGTTACACCGCCCTGTTTTACGGCAGCAGCAATTGCGTATACAGCGTCATAAGAATCTGCCGCAAACTGGTTCGGCTCTGTGCCGTATGCTACAACATAATCCTCTGTGAACTTCTTGCTGCTTTCCTCTGTTACAGAGAAAGGAGTCAGAAGCATCAGACCCTCTGCCAGGGAGGTATCAAAGTTCTCTACAGAAAGAATACCGTCCATACCGTCACATCCAAAGAAAATCGGGTCAAAGCCCTTGTCAGATGCCTGTTTCAGGATTACAGATGCCTCCTGATAGTAGATGGGCAGGAATACCAGCTCAGCGCCTGCTTCCTTTGCCTTGTCCAGCTGTACGGAGAAATCCGTATTGGTATCAGCTGTAAATGCCTCATCTGCAACAATCTCAATGCCCTCATTGAGTGCTTCCTTTACAAAGGATTCACGGATACCGGAGGAATACTCGGTAGAGCTGTCATAAATAATAGCAACCTTGGTAGCCAGCTTATTCTCACCAATATACTTGGCAGAAGCGGTACCCTGATCCGGATCAGCAAAGCATACGCGGAATACGTTGTCATTGGCTACGCACTCAACTGCAGAACCGGAGGGAGTCAGCTGGAACATATTGTCATTGGCTGTCTCTGAAGAAACTGCGATACAGGGTTTGGATGTGGTTGCGCCCACCAGCATCTGCATACCCCAGTCTTTTAATGTATTGTAGGCGTTAATGGTCTTCTCAGAATCGTTCTCGTCGTCCTCCGCCTTTATCTCAAACATCATGCCGTCTACGCCGCCTGCTGCGTTGATCTCCTTCACTGCCAGGTCTGCACCGTTCTGTACGGCAATTCCGTAGGTTGCGGCCGGTCCTGTCAGAGGTCCAATCACGCCCAGCTTAATGGTGCCGCCCTCAGCTCCTGCAGCCTCGCTTCCTGCTGCTTCACTTCCTGCCGCCTTCGTATCTGCTGCCGGTGCATCGCTGCCGCCGCCGCATGCAGTCAGGGACATTGCCATCATTGCTGCCAGACTTAATCCAATTGCTTTTTTCATAATAGTCTCCTCCTCGATTTCTGAAACAGCCCTCTCAAAAGTTCCAAAAGCTGTGCCATTCAAGCTGTCATAATTATAGTTGTAGCGTAAAATAATGTCAAGCACTTTTTCACATTAAATTGTTAATATGATGATATTTGCGCAAAAAAATCCCAAAGACGGATCTCTGCCGCCTGCAAAAAAGCCGGCAGCAAAAACAGCCGCATATTTCTCCGCTTTTCTGTTTCCAAAAGCAGAGGAATACACGGCTGCCTGTTTCTGACAACTGTATTAAAAAATCTCTATATGCTGTCTGGCCAGGGAATCGCCTGATTCTCCATGGTTTTATCCCGGAGCATCAGCTCCTCCACAGCGTCCTGTGCCGCCTTTCCCTCAAACAGCACCTGGTTTACCTGCTCGATAATCGGCATGGGAACCTGATATTTCTTTCCAAGAGCGCAGCCGGCCTTTGCCGAGTACACGCCCTCTACCACCATCTGAACCTCATCCATGGCCTCCTTCATGGAATAGCCCTTTCCGATCAGAATACCTGCCCTGCGGTTGCGGCTGTGCATACTGGCGCAGGTAACAATCAGATCTCCGATACCGGAAAGACCGCAGAAAGTTTCAAACCGTCCGCCCATGGCAATGCCCAGTTTTGCAATCTCGTAGATTCCCCTGGTAATCAAAGCAGCCTTTGTATTGTCCCCATACCCCAGACCGTCTGCAATACCAGCCGCCAGAGCAACTACATTCTTCAAAGCGCCGCCGATTTCAATTCCCTGAATATCCGGGCTTACATAAACGCGGAATACCGGGCTCATAAACACATTCTGAATGTACTCTGCCGTTTCCTTTTTTCCGGCTCCTGCCACGCAGGTGGTAGGCAGACCCCGGCTGACCTCCTCTGCATGGCTCGGCCCCGAAAGTACCGCAACCTCTGCCTGGGGAATTTCCTCTGTCAGAATGTCAGAGAGGGTCATAAGGGTAGATTCCTCAATTCCCTTTGCCACATTGACAATAATCTGTCCTTCTCTGCAAAACGGACGCATTTTTGCGGCTGTCTCCCGCACATAAACAGAGGGAACAGCTGTTACCAGCATATCCCGTCCTGTCATAGCCTGCTCCAGATCTGCCGTAAATTCCATGGAATCCGGAAGAACCAAATCAGGAAGTGTTTTCAGTTTTCTTGTTTTTTTCAGAGAATCAACCTCTGATTCAAACGCTGACCATACCGTAACGTGATGACCATTGTTGTGCAGCAGGGAAGCCAGGGCAATACCCCAGCTTCCTGATCCGATGATACCGATTTTTGCCATTTTGTCTCAGCCTTTCTTCTTTGCTCCGATTTTATTTTCTGTCCCGGCTAACAGACGTTTAATATTTGCATGATGACGCCATATTCCCAGACCGCCGATGATTACAGCCAGAATACAGAATTCCGGCACCTGGGCCGCGCCCAGTCCATAGCTTCCCTGTACGGCAAAATAGCTCATTCCCGCCATAAAAAGAATCATGACAAAAATAGACCCCAGAGAAACAAAACGGGTAATTGCCACAGTAGCCACAAAAACCACCAGACAAATCAGCATCACCCGCCAGTCCAGGGAGGCCAGCAGCCCGGCTGATGCCGCAATGCCCTTTCCTCCCTTAAAGCCCATATAAAACGGGTAATTATGTCCGAGAATCACACCAAGTCCTGTATACAGCAGGTATACATACAGCATCTCCTGCTGGCCTGAATAAAGCATCCGGGTCAACAGACATGCCAGAATCATCTTGCCTGCATCACCCAGAAATACAATAAGTCCGGCTTTCACCCCCATTACCCGCAGCACATTGGTGCTGCCGGCATTGCCGCTTCCATAATTCCGGATATCCATATTTTTTGACTTGCTGTACAGATAACCGGTTTGAAACAGACCAAATACATACCCCATTGCCAGACAGATTGCTCTTTCCATTTACTGCTCCTTTCCCGAACGCTCCCTGATAATAAACCGCAGAGCCGTGCCGCGGAATCCAAAGGATTCACGAATCTTATTTTCCAGATACCTTACATAGGAGAAATGCATCAGTTCCTTGTCATTTACAAAAATTACAAAGGTCGGCGGCTTCACTGCAACCTGAGTCATATAATAGAGCCGCAGACGCTTGCCCTTATCGGACGGCGGCTGCTGCATGGCCACAGCCTCGGTCATAATCTCGTTCAGAACTCCCGTTGCCACACGCAGGGTCTGGTTCTCGCGAACCATGTCAATCAGCTCGAACATTTTGTTCATGCGCTGTCCCGTCACAGCAGAAATAAACACCATTTCCGCATAAGGCATAAAGGAAAGCGTGTCGCGTATTTTCTTTGTGTGCTCGTAAATGGTCTTGTCATTTTTCTCAATGGCATCCCACTTATTCACAGCCACAATAATGCCCTTGCCGCGATCGTGGGCAATACCGGCAATCTTTGCATCCTGCTCGGTCACACCCTCTGTGGCATCAATTACAAGGATCACCACATCAGCCCGCTCTACGGCAGAAACCGTGCGGATAATGCTGTAACGCTCCAGATCCTCTTTGATTTTACTTTTTCTGCGCAGGCCTGCCGTATCAATAAATACATATTCGGTTCCGTTATGAACCACCTCGGTATCTACGGCATCTCTGGTCGTTCCTGCAATGTTGGAAACAATCACCCGGTTTTCACCCAGAAGCTTGTTGATAATGGAGGATTTTCCCACGTTGGGTTTTCCCACAATCGCAACTCTGGGGCGCTCGTCCTCTGTATCGTCCATCTGCTCTGCGCCAAAATGCTTGGTTACCTCATCCAGCAGATCTCCGATTCCCAGACGGGATGCTGCAGAAACAGCCACGGGATCTCCGATTCCCAGGTTGTAAAACTCATAGATGTCATTTCCAAACTTCTGGAAGCTGTCCACCTTATTGACAGCCAGAACAACCGGCTTTCCGGATTTTCTCAGCATATCTGCCACCTTGGAATCCGAATCCACCAGTCCCTGACGTACATCTACAATAAAAATAATTACATCTGCCGTATCAATGGCAATCTGTGCCTGTTCTCTCATCTGGGAGAGAATGATATCCTTGCTGTCCGGCTCAATACCGCCGGTATCAACCAGGGTAAAATTCATATTCAGCCAGGAACAGTCCGCATAAATCCGGTCTCTGGTTACGCCAGGCGTATCCTTTACAATCGAGATCGTCTCCCCTGCCAGCACATTAAACAGGGTGGACTTTCCCACGTTGGGGCGCCCTACTATGGCTACAATCGGTTTGCTCATACGTTATATCTCCTTTAATTCATATCCTTCATACTCAGTATCTTCTTCCAGTTCAAGACCCAGAACTGCACCTACCAGATCCTGTCCGCTTGATTTTACAATATGGATGGGAACTTGTAAAGCATTTTGAACCTGCTCCCTTGTCATGTCATCCAGGAAAGTCTCCTCTCCGCTTCGGAACATACAAACCGGAAGGAGAAGTCTGTCTCCCAGATCCTGTCCGGAAAGCTGCTTGACCAGATCCTGACCTGTAATCAGCCCGGCCACTGTAATCTGCTCTCCGAAAAACTCATTGCGGATAGGGAAGATCCGTATCTCCACCTGCGGATACTGCTTCATAATCCGTTCTGCCTGCTTTTCCAGATAAGGAGCTGCAAGAAGTCCTGTGGCAATGGAAATCCGCTCCGGTTCTGCCTCTCCTTCAAACTCCTCTTCCACCATGTGGAGAGCCTCCTGAACCTCCGTATCCAGAAGACGCAGCATCCCTACTCCGTTTTCCAGCTGCGGGAATCCGTCATACCGCTGGTTTTCCGGCAGTTCTCTTTCTGCAAGAATATAAAACTCATCGCTGGCATGGATAAAATGGATTCCGTGCTCCTGATAAATCCGCTTCTGCCATCCCTCAATAATCTCCAGAGCCGCCTGTGCCGACTCCCGGTCAAAGGCTTCCAGAGGATAAAGTCCCTGGCGGAATTTTGACAGACCCACGGGTACGACGGACACACTCTCCATGCAGGGAATGTACTTTGTCAAATCGCGAATCGTCTGATCCAGTTCTTTTCCGTCATTGATACCCGGACAAAGCACAATCTGTCCGTTCATGGGGATCCCCGCCTCAAACAAAGTATCAATTTTCTTCAGGGATTCTCCGGCAAACCGGTTGTGAAGCATCCTGCACCGCAGTTCCGGATTGGTCGTATGGACGGAAATATTGATGGGCGCCAGCTTAAACTGAATAATTCTCTGAATATCATGATCCTTCATATTGGTGAGCGTCACATAATTGCCCTGAAGAAAGGAAAGGCGGGAATCATCATCCTTAAAATAAAGCGTCTCCCGCATACCCGGAGGCATCTGGTCAATAAAACAGAAAATACACTGATTGGTACAGGACTTGTAATCGCTCATCAGACCGTTTTCAAAGGTAATTCCCAAATCCTGGCAGTCGTTTTCCACCTCCAGCTCCCACTGTTCTCCATCCGGCTTCTCCACAAGAAGCGTCAGGGAAGGGCTGTCTACATAGTATTCATAATCAAAAATATCTTCGATCTCATTTCCGTTGACAGACAGGAGTCTGTCCCCCGGCTGAAGCTCCAGCGCATCGGCTATGGAGCCGGGATCTACGGACTTGATCGTATGGCCTTTCTTGTTCATATCTGTCTGTCCTCTCCTGTTTCTTGATTCATTCTAACATTTTTTGTCAGATATAGCAATGCCTGTCCCTTTTGTATTTTTTTCAGAAAACCCCTCCTTGCTATTGACTGGGGCCTTTCTGCAATGGTATAAATGAAGTGTATTGAACAAACAGTTCACCACCTTATGATAAAGGAGTCATTATTCATGGCTAATAATTACGTTTTTAACGACATTTTACCAGTTGCACCTTTGAAGATTGCCGCCCTGGAAAGCTGCCGGGAGCTGGCTCAGAAGGTCAATAACCACATTGTGGAATTCCGCAGAAATGATACGGAGGAGCTGATTCGCCGCAAGCAGGATCTGAACTACCGGGGATATGACGTGGATTCCTATCTTTTAGACTGCAAGTGTCCCCGTTTCGGTTCCGGTGAAGCCAAGGCTGTTATCAATGAATCCGTGCGGGGCGCTGATCTGTTTGCCATGGTAGATGTAACCAACTACAGTATTCCTTATACCATGTGCGGTTATACCAACCATATGTCCCCGGATGATCACTTCCAGAATCTGAAGCGGATCATCGGCGCCTCTGTAGCTACCGCCCACCGGGTCAATGTTATCATGCCCTTCTTATATGAGGGACGTCAGCACAAGAGAAGCAAGAGAGAATCCTTAGACTGCGCTATGGCTCTTCAGGAACTGATTCATATGGGCGTGTCCAACATCATCACCTTTGATGCCCACGATCCCCGGGTACAGAATGCCATTCCCTTAAACGGCTTTGACAACTTTATGCCCACCTATCAGTTTATCAAGGCTCTTTTCCGCCATGATAAAGACCTGAAAATTGACAAAGAGCATCTGATGGTTATCAGCCCGGACGAGGGCGCCATGAACCGCGCCGTATACCTGGCAAACAACTTGAGCGTCGATATGGGTATGTTCTACAAGCGCCGCGACTACTCCAGAGTGGTAGACGGACGCAATCCCATTGTTGCTCATGAATTCCTTGGTTCCTCTGTAGAAGGAAAGACCGTTCTGATTATCGATGACATGATCTCTTCCGGAGAAAGCATGCTGGATACCGCAAAGGAATTAAAGGAGCGCAAGGCTTCCAAGGTCATCGTCTGCTGTACCTTTGGTCTGTTTACCAACGGACTGGAGAAATTTGACGAGTTCTATGAAAAAGGTTACATTGACTATGTCATTACAACCAACCTGAACTATCGTCCGAAAGAGCTTTTGGATCGGGCGTGGTATCTGGAGGCAGATATGAGCAAATACATTGCCGCCATTGTCAACTCCTTCAACCACGATGTTTCCATTGGAAAGGCTCTGTCTCCCACTGCCAAGCTTCAGAATCTGGTACAGAAGTATCAGGCCGGCAGATGCGAATAATTCCGGACAATCGGAAAATAAAAAGCACATTTCCTATGAAAGAAAAAGAGGCTGTTTTCACAGTCCCTTTTTTGATCCCCTGTTATTTTCCAAGACGCGCCTTTAACTCTGCCAGTCTCTCTGATGCAGAGGAGGAAGCCGTCCCGTATTTTTTCAGTACATCTTCACCGGAATCCGGAAGCGGTTTCTCCAGACTGGACAGGGCCTCCGCCTCTGCCCGCTCGTTTGCCGCCCGCTCTGCCAGCTTGTCAAAACGGGAAAATGCGTTTTCTGAAGATACCTTCTGCACCTTTGACGCAGATTTTGCCGCCTCTGCATTTGCAAAATCCGCCTTGATCTCATTGGCTCTTGCCTTCATCTCGTTGATATCCCGGGCCATGTCATTGAGTTTTCTGCGCATGGCATCCGCATCGGCCACTGCCGTCTTAACCCGCTCCGTCCAGTCCGCAATCAATGCTTCATACTCTGCCGCTTTTTCCAGGGCAATTTCTGCTGAAGCGTCATCTCCTGCCAAAACTGCATTCTCTGCCGCCTTTTCATACTGGGCATGTTTTTTCTCATACTCCTCAAGGGTGTTTTTTGCGCTGGTTTCTCCTGCAATGACTTTAGCCGCCGCTGCCTTGACTTTGGCATATTCCACAGACGCGTCAGCAATTGTCTGGTTAATGGCCTCCCGGGGATCCTCCAGACTGTCCATGAGAGCGTTTGCCTTGCTGCGGGTAATAAATGCGATTCTGTCCAATAATCCCATACTTATTCCTCTCCTTTATATTTTTCCAATACACTTTCTGCCATATCCTCTACAGGTGTATTTAAAATTTCTTTTGTTGTTTCCGCCTTCTGCTTTTCATAGGAAGTTTTGTAAATCAGGAACCGGATACCCAGAAACAGTACAGCCGCCACTCCAAAAACAATCACCCATATCAGCACCAGCTGCTTTGTGGTCCGTCCTGTTTTCATCATTGCTTCTCCTGCTTTCTGAAAACTGGCGGCAAAAAATGCCTCATCCGACATATCGGAGGTGTAGTTTGCGTCAATATAATCCAGGAGAATCTCTCCGGCCTCCTCATCCAGAACGCTTTTTGCAGCACTTCCGGCCCAGTAATAAGTGGCATAGACCGAGGGGCTGCTCTCCATAAAGCAGACAATCACATGCCCCTCATCGGAAAACAGCTTCTGATACTTTTCCTTCAGAGCCTGCTCAAACTCTGCTGAATCCGGTCTTGGATCCCCGTTTATATTGTCCGTAATCCAAAGATAGGGCTGAACTCCTGTTGCCTCATAAAAGCTCTTCAGTCCCTTTTCCAGAGCGGCCTTGTCATGAATCCAGTCCAACTCATCCTCATACCAGGTATCTGAGAGCCGGACATACTGGCTTCCCAGCTTTGTCCGCTCTATGGTACTGGTCTGAATACTGCTCTTTCCCCCGCTTCCGCCAAAAAAGGAAAATATCAGAATCAGGATCAGAAGAAGCCATGGAAGTCCTCCTAAAAATACATAGGAAAAGGGACTCCGGTACACTGTCGGCGGACGCCGTCTGCCAAAAGACGGTCCATAGAAGCTGCCTCCATAATAAGGGCGGTGATATCCTCCGCCATAGCTCCTGCCGCCGGAATATCCCCGATTACTGCCTGTACTGCCCCTTGCGCCTCCCCGGCTGGAACCGTAATGGAAATGACCTCCGCCGCCTCCATGACTGCCGCCGCTTCCGCCTCCGCCTCTTCCCATAAGCAAATACCTCCCTGCTGAAAAGCGTTATATTTACAGAAAATTTTAAAATATATCAAAATTAATGTATTTCTATGATTATACTTGGATATTATTCAAAAATCAATCCTTTATTTCTGGCGTTTTTCTTAATTTTCAACCATTCAGCCTGCGAGGATTCAGACGCCCAACGCCTGCCGCTTTCATATGTCAACCCCTCAGATTCCCCGGTTATCTACCAGAAGCATATTCAGCCTCTGCCACCGCTGCAGTTCTTCTCTTGTGATCAAAAGTCTCTTCTTCAGCTCCTCGGTATTTTCCTGAGGAGTCAGCGTTACCAGACACCTGAATGCACATGGCATCAGATCGGCGCTGGAAATACCGCAAAGAAGCCCGTCTGTGGCCTCCCGAAATTCCAGGGGATTAAAAATATACAGGAGATCCTCCTCCAGGGAATTGTACTGATTTACGAAAGAAAACCGAATCAGCATATCACTGTAAACCACTCTGCCTGTATAGTAGATATCGCTGCTTTGTCCATAAGGATTGCTGGAGCGAATCGAAAGAGCGGCGTGATAATTTCCCGGGGCATCCTCCTCCTCCCGAATATCAATCAGCCCGTTTTTTAATCGCTGATACCGGCCGTCATAAAAATAAAAATACAGCCTTTTTGCACGAAAGAACGGGCTCATACCGCTGTATGCGGAAGGAAGGGGCTGCACAGGCTCCTGCTCCTCCTGAACATCTAAAAGCTGTCCGGGACTGACCTGAAGGACCCTCGCAATCTCTCCCAGCGTTTCAATATCCATGGCAATTTCTCCGTTTTCATACTTGCTTACACTGGCTCTGCTTTTATGGATCCTGTCCGCCAGCTGCTGAAGGGTCATGGACTTCATTTTCCGGTACATCCGGATGCGTTCTCCTGTCTGCTTGCTGTAGGCACTCACTCTGCTTTTCCCTCTCTCTCCTGGATTTGTGTTTCTATTTTCATATTTTTTCTGATTGCCGCTGTTTTTCTGTGTTTCCTATAAATATACACAAAAAGCAAATTATCCTGTTTTTCAGACTATTATACCGGATAAATCCGCATTTTTCCAGTATGGTTCAACTTTTTTCTGAAAAAGTTTCATAAGATGAAATTTTTAAAATTTGCCTTTTCCTGGAATTCCTTTATAATAGGCAGGGCAGATATGCAGAATCTGTGTAATATTGACAGCAAAGGGGTTTGCAAACATGAACAAAAAGAAAAAAAGTAATTTTACAGGATCTCTTGGATTTGTACTGGCTGCAGCAGGAAGCGCCGTTGGCGTTGGAAACATCTGGCGTTTTCCCTATCTGGCTGCAAAAGACGGGGGAGGCCTGTTTTTGCTCGTTTATCTTGGTCTTGTCGTAACCTTCGGCTTCACCCTTCTTGTTACGGATGTCGCCATTGGAAGAAGGACAAAAGAAAATGCGCTTCACGCCTTTGAAACCATGAATCAGAAATGGAAATTTCTCGGATATCTGACCTTCCTGGTTCCTGCGCTTATTATGACCTATTACTCCGTTATCGGCGGATGGATTTTAAAATATCTGGTTACCTTTTTCAGCGGAAACGGCCGGGCTGCAGCCGCTGACGGATATTTTACTTCCTTTATTACGTCAAAGGCTTCACCCATTGTATTTATGCTGATTTTCCTTTCTCTGACTGCACTGATCGTATACCGGGGAGTCGAAAAGGGAATTGAACGTTTTTCCAGAATTGTGATGCCCGGACTGCTTCTTATGGTGGTTGGAATCGGACTTTTCTCACTTACCCTCTCCCATGAAGGCGCTGACGGAGTGGTCCGTACCGGTCTGGATGGACTGGCCGTTTATCTGATTCCCAATTTTGAAGGACTGACTCCCGGACGTTTCCTGGAGATTCTTCTGGATGCCATGAGCCAGCTGTTCTTCTCGCTCAGCGTATCCATGGGCATTATGATCACCTACGGCTCCTATGTAAAAAAAGAAATTGATTTAAGCCGTTCCTTAAGTCAAATCGAAATTTTTGATACTGTGGTTGCCTTTTTAGCCGGACTGATGATCATCCCTGCTGTCTTTGTTTTTTTCGGCACAGAGGGAATGGCTTCCGGCCCCAGCCTGATGTTTGTATCACTGCCAAAGGTTTTTGAAGCAATGGGATTTGCCGGCGGCATTCTGGGCCTTGTTTTTTTCCTGATGGTTCTGTTCGCTGCTCTGACCTCTTCCGTATCGATTATGGAAACCCTGGTAGCCAACTGCATGGATATTTTTCATACCTCAAGAAAAAAAATGAGCCTGGTGATCAGCCTTGTTTCTGCAGCCGCTTCTGTTGTAATCTGTCTGGGATATAATGTCTTTTATTTTGAACTGAAGCTTCCCAACGGGGCAACAGCCCAGCTTCTGGATCTTATGGATTATATCAGCAACAGCTTCCTGATGCCGTTTATTTCTCTTCTCACCTGTATCTTTGTGGGATGGGTTATGAAGCCGGAATGGATCTGTGAGGAAATGGAGGCCAGCGGTCACCCCTTCCGAAGAAAAAAGATGTATTCTTTTACGATTCGCTATGTGACACCGGTTATGATGACCGTTCTTTTTCTCCAGTCCACAGGACTTTTTGAATTGTTGTAAAGCCATTGTTTTATTTTATCAAAAAGGAGGGCTTCCCTATGGGGCCCTCCCTTTTCCTGTCCGTCTGCAGCAGGGTAAGCCCGGCGCTTACGGAGTGGTGATTTTTTCTGCCAGCTTCAAAAGCAGATCCACGATTTTCTCCATGGACTGAATGCAGATATACTCGTATCTTCCATGGAAATTGTGCCCTCCGGTACACAGATTCGGACAGGGCAGTCCCTTAAAGGACAGTCTTGCTCCGTCTGTGCCTCCGCGAATCGGACGAATGATCGGCTGAATGCCCAGCTCGCCCATTGCTTCCTTTGCCGTTTCAATCAATTCAAAATGTGGTTTGATCTTTTCCAGCATATTGTAATAGCTGTCCTTTAAGGTAAGCTCTACGGTATTGCTGCCGTATTTGGCATTTAAATAAGCCACGGCCTGCTCCATCAGCGCTTTCTTTTCCTCAAATTTTGTCCGGTCATGATCGCGGATAAGGTATTTCATGGTACAGGACTCCACAGTTCCTTTCATATCGTCCAAATGGAAAAATCCCTCATATCCATCTGTGCATGCAGGATTTTCAAATACAGGAAGAAGAGACTGCAGCTCCATGCCCATTAAAATGGCGTTTTTCATTTTTCCGCGGGCTGTGCCTGTGTGAATGCTTACACCGTGAATGGTAATAAAAGCAGATGCGGCATTGAAGTTCTCATATTCCAGCTCGCCCAGAGCTCCGCCGTCTACGGTATAGGCAATATCTGCTCCAAAGCCTTCCACATCAAAGAAATCACTTCCCCGTCCAACCTCTTCGTCCGGAGTAAAGGCAACGCATATTTTTCCGTGCTTCCGTTCCGGATGGGCCATCAGATAAGCAGCCATTTCCATAATTTCGGCAACACCGGCTTTATCATCAGCCCCTAACAGTGTGGTTCCGTCTGTCGTAATCAGATCCTGGCCTGCATAATCTGCCAGCTCCTCATAATCCTCCGGCCCCATGGAAATTCCCAGTTCCCGATTCATTACAATCCGGCCGCCGTCATAATTTCTGATAATCTGCGGTTTAATGTCTGCTCCCGGACTGGCAGGCGCCGTATCCATGTGGGAAATAAAGCCAAGAACAGGAAGCTCTGCCTTCGCTGCCTCTCCCTCCAGATTGGACGGAATTTCTCCGTATACATAGCCCCAGGAATCCATCCTTACGTTTGAAAGTCCCATGGCCTCCAGCTCAGCCTTTAACATCCTTCCAAGATTCTTCTGCTTTTCCGTGCTGGGAAAAGCCTCCTGATCATCTTTAGACTGAGTGTCAACGGACACATACCTTAAAAATCGTTCTGTTACTGATGACATTTCCATTCTGTCTCCCTTCTGTTGTCTGATTTGTTTTTCTTTTTTATTCCTTCTCCGTATCGTCGATAATCTGTCCGCCTTCCACATGGGGACGTATCAGCTGCTCCAGAGAATATTTCCACAGAGCTTTTGACCCTAAAGCCGTTGTCTTATTCCGGTTGAGAATTCCGCTGAGATGTACCTGCTTTTCCTTCCACATTTTTCCGTTGGTCGCTGCATTCAGCATCGTCGGCTGGATATTGTCCATAGTATGGGCAAATAATGCCTCCGGGGAGGTGCCTTCCTCAAATTCATCCCACAGACTGCGGAACTTATCCCGCTGATCCTCCGGGAGAATTGAGAAAATCCGGTCAGCTGCCCGAAGCTCCCTTTCCCTCTGGGTTTTCTTTCCTTCCTCGTCATAGGCAAAGGTATCTCCTGCATCAATTTCCACCAGATCGTGGATCAGCAGCATAGAAATGGTTTTCAATACATCAATCGGCTCATTGGAATATTCACTGAGCAAAAGCGTCATTACTGCCATATGCCAGGCATGCTGGGAATCGTCCTCTCTCTGAGTCCCGTTTGTCAGAAGCGTCTGCCGAAGAATCTGTTTTTCTTTATCAATTTCCCGGCAGAATTCCATCTGGCGGGAAAGCCGCTCATCCTTATCCATCTTTTCTCTCTTTCCTGCGTTCAGCCGTGAGTGACCGCATATTCTTTACATTAGTTTACATAATTAAATTATGTAAACTTTTTATTTTTCCAGTCTGTTTCAGCGATTGGCCAGTTCCTGCGTAATCTCTTCCCAGGTTACCCCTTTCTCTGCCATTAATACCATAACGTGGTACAGAAAATCTGAAATCTCGTACTTGACTTCCTCCGGATCCGGATTCTTTGCTGCAATGACAATCTCCGTAGCTTCCTCTCCTACCTTCTTGAGAATTTTATCAATTCCCTTATCAAACAGATAATTGGTGTAGGATCCTTCCTTCGGATGAAGCTTTCTGTCCTGAATCACTGCAAACACATCCTCAAAAACCTTCAGAGGATTGGCTGTCTGATATTCCTTTTGGGCCAGAGTCTGGAAAAAGCAGCTGCGGCTTCCTGTATGACAGGCGGCTCCAATCTGGTGAACCTTTGCCAGAAGAGTGTCATTATCACAGTCCAGAAACAGAGCCTTCACATACTGAAAATGACCGGAGGTTTCTCCTTTTTCCCACTGGCTCTGGCGGCTCCGGCTGAAATAATGCATCTTTCCGGTGCGAAGAGTATCCTCGAAGGCCTGCTCGTTCATATAAGCCAGCATAAGCACCTCGGATGTTTTGTAATCCTGAACAATGACTGGAATCAGGCCGTCCTGATTGGTCCGGAACTGACTCCACGGTATCTGGCTTTTTAAAATATCAACCGAAATCCCCTGCTCTGACAGTTTCTGCTTTTGCTTCATGTACCAGCCGCTTTCCGGCTCCCCGGCCGGATAAATCACGCCTTCTATATTGTTTTGCTTCAAAAGCTCTGCCTCATCCCCGTCCGTCTTACCGGTCAGAATCAGAAACGGTACCAGAGCCTCTTCTGCTGACTCTGTCCCGCCTGCCAGAAATACCTGCTTTTCTGCCAGAATCTTTCCGGCGCCCAGCTGGCAAAATTCCTGAACCCGCTTCATCTGATCTGCTGCTGACAGAAAAACTGCAATTTTTTCTGTTCCAAACCGATCTGCTGCTTCCTTGATTAAATCAATGTTGTCCTCGTTTCCTCCATCCAGAAATACTGCCTCTGCGCCTGCATAGAGATATTTCTTTACATCCTCCAGACGTTTGATCCTCCCTCCGAGAAAAACGGGAATATCAAGAACCCGCACTGCCTCTTTGACTGCGCCAATCGTTTTCTCATGTTCTTCATCCGATTCTGACAGATCAAACACGCAAAGTCCGTCTAAACCGTTGTGGCTGCAGGCTTCTGCAAAGGAAAGAAAGGAAAGCTCTTCGCCGCTTCCATGGACAAAGCCTTCTCCCGGAACCGGCAGCACCGCCTTTTGATTCCGGCAGCCTACTGCTGCCATCAGATATTTATCACCTGCCATATGATTTTCCTCCTTACTGGAATCTGGCCACCGCATCCGGAAGGCTGATTCGTTTTTCATAAAGGGCTTTTCCGATAATCACACCTGGAATCCCGTTTTCGCTGAGGGTTTCCAGATCCTTCACAGAGGACACGCCGCCGGAAGCAATCACATCCAGCCCCGTTTTTTCTGCCAGCATCCTGGTATAGGGAATATTGGGGCCTGTCAGCGTTCCGTCCCTGGATATGTCCGTGTATACAATATGACGGACTCCGTACTCTTTCATTTTCATACAAAGCTCCAGCGCAGTTACGGAACTGGTTTTCTCCCAGCCGGCCACCGCTGCCATTCCGTCTTTTGCATCTACTCCTGCCACGATCCGCTCCGGCCCAAAGGTTTCCACCAGTTCCCGCATAAATTCCGGATGCTCTGCTGCCTTTGTGCCGATGATACACCGGGAGATGCCCAAATCAAGCATTGCCCGCACATCCTCTGCGCTTCGGATTCCGCCGCCTAACTGAACCGGAACAGAAACCTGCTCCAGAACAGCCCGGATTGCCGGTGCATTGACGGAATGACCGGCCAGAGCGCCGTCTAAATCCACCAGATGAAGAAAGGTCGCTCCCTGGCTGACCCACAGCTTTGCCATATCAGCCGGGGTATCGGAGTAAACTGTAATATTATCAAAAAGTCCCTTTGTAAGGCGGACACACTTTCCATCCTTCATATCAATCGCCGGATATAACTGCATGACTTTTCACCCTTTCTCTCAGAGTACCCCTTTGGTAGACAGAACATCTGTAATTCTGCTATCCAGCCGGGTTGCGCTGTCCAAGGCCTTGGCAAAGGCCTTAAAGGCGCCCTCTATTATATGATGATTGTTGCTTCCGCTCAGCTGTTTTATGTGGAGATTCATCTCTGCTCCATAAGAAACCGCATAAAAGAATTCCCGGATCATTTCTGTCTCCAGATCTCCGACGAACTCCCGATCCAGCTTCAAATCATATACCAGATAGGGCCGTCCGCACAGATCCAGGGCGCAGAGAATCAAAGCCTCATCCATGGGAAGAATCATAGAGCCGTAGCGCACCATTCCCTTTTTATCTCCCACTGCCTCCTTAATCGCTCTGCCCAGTACGATTCCTGTGTCTTCAATGGTATGGTGGGTATCCACCTGCAGATCTCCCTCCACGAAAAGGCTGAGATCAAACAGGCCGTGGCGGGCAAAGCCCTCCAGCATATGGTCAAAAAAACCGATTCCCGTATGGATATCTCCTTTCCCGGTACCGTCCAGACAAAGGCTCAGACGTATCTTTGTTTCTTTTGTGGTTCGTTCCATCACTGCAGTGCGTTTCATAGCTCCTCCTTCTATTCAAAACGGACACGAATGGAATTGGCATGGGCTGTCAGATGTTCTGCCTCTGCAAATGCCTCAATATCCTTATGAATGGGTTCCAGAGCCTCCCTGGAATAGTAAATAATGCTGGATTTCTTAATATAGTCGTCTACCCCCAGAGGTGAGAAGAATTTTGCAGTTCCATTCGTCGGAAGAACATGGTTCGGACCTGCAAAATAATCTCCCAGAGGCTCAGAGCTGTACTCGCCCATAAAAATAGCTCCTGCATTCTGAATTTTAGTCATAACCTCAAAGGGATTCCGGGTCACAATTTCCAGATGCTCCGATGCAATCTCATTGGCTGTGGAAATGGCATCCTCCATGGAATCGGCAACCAGAATATATCCGTAGTTTTCCAGGGATTTCTCCAGAATATCCTTTCTGGAAAGAGTCTGGAGGAAAATGTCAATCTGGCGGGCCACTTCTTCTGCCAGTTCCATACTGGTGGTCACCAGAATTGCACTGGCCAGCTCATCATGCTCTGCCTGAGACAGCAGATCCGCTGCCACATACCGGGGATTGGCCGTTTCATCTGCCAGAACAAGAATCTCGCTGGGACCGGCAATGCTGTCAATACTCACATGACCATACACAGCCTTCTTTGCCAGAGCTACAAAAATATTGCCCGGCCCTACGATTTTATTGACGCGGGGAATGGATTCCGTACCAAAAGCAAGAGCTGCCACTGCCTGTGCCCCTCCGGCCTTGTATACCTCGGTAGCTCCCGCCAGGCGGGCGGCAATCAGTGTAACCGGATTGACCTTTCCGTTTTTATCCGGAGGCGTTACCATGACAATTCTCGGAACTCCTGCAACCTCTGCCGGAATAATATTCATCAAAACAGAAGACGGATAAGCTGCCTTTCCGCCTGGAACATAGACGCCCACACTGGAAAGAGGCGTTACCTTCTGTCCTAACAGGGTTCCGTCCGGGCGGGAATCAAACCAGCTGTACTGCTTCTGTTTTTCGTGATATTCCCGAATATTTTTCATAGCCCGCTTCATAACGGTCAGAAGCCCCGGCTCCACCTGGGCCATAGCCTCCTGAATCTCCATATCCGTAACACGGATATTGGAGCTGTTTAAATCTGCCCCGTCAAATTTTTTTGTATAGGCAAACAGAGCCTGATCTCTGTTTTTTCTTACATCCTCTACAATTTCCTGCACTGTGCTTTCATAGGCAGTATAGTTGTTCGGATCCCGCTTTAACAAATCAGCCAGAAGATTTTTTCTGGTTTCTTCATTCAGTCGAACGATTCTCATGATATTTTCTCCCTTTCTCCGCCTGGCAGGATGCATTTCACAACAGCACCCGCAGCGGGCTGTTTCTCTTATAAGAATGACCGTCTACCGGTTCTGAATCAGGGGGCGAAGCTGCTGAATCAGTCTGGTGATCCGCTCATGTTCCATTTTCATACTAACCTGATTGACTACCATGCGGGCTGACAGGGGACAAACCTCCTCCAGTACGCTTAACCCGTTCTCCCGAAGGGTCGATCCTGTTTCCACAATATCCACGATTACTTCAGAAAGCCCTACAATCGGCGCCAGCTCTATGGAACCGCCCAGCTTGATAATCTCCACTGTCTGATGCTTTTTATTATAAAAATAATCTTTTGCAATAGCCGGATATTTTGTTGCCACACGGATCTGCTCATGGTTATTCAGATACGCCCGGGCAGATTCCGGTCCGCAGACGCACATCCTGCACTGTCCCATTTTCAGGTCCAGAACCTCATACAGCTTTCTGCCTTCCTCCAGAAGCGTATCCTTTCCCACAACTCCGATATCAGCAGCTCCGTACTCCACATAAGTAGGCACATCGCCTGCCTTGGCCAGAAAAAACCGGAATCCCAGCTCCTCATTGGTAAAAATCAGCTTTCTGGAGGTTTTATCCTTCATTTCCTCACAGGTAATTCCAATCTGTTCAAAAAGAGCCAGAGTCTTATCTGCCAGCCGTCCCTTAGCCAGCGCAAAGGTCAGATATCTCACGGGTGTGCCACCTCCTTTTTCTCAACAGGAGTCAGTTCCTGCCCGGACAGACGTTTCCTCTGTCCCGTTTCCAGATTCACTTCCAGAACCTCTTTCTCTCCGTCAGATAAAAACAGAATACGTCCGATTCCCTGAGCTGCCGCCCACTCCTCGTAGGCTTCCGCCGGCTTTCCGTCTTTCCTGCACACCATCTGCAGGGTTTCTCCCCGGCTTCTAAGACTGCAGGCCAGAGGAATGGCTTTCATAGCCGCATCCGGCTCATAAACAAGAGCCGTGCAGACGGAAGAAACAGGAACCTGGATTTTCTGGCGGGACAGCGCCAGCATCAGCTGGTCCACCACAATGGCAAAGCCCACAGCCGGAGCCTTTTTCCCGAACTGCTCCAAAAGACGGTCATAACGTCCTCCTGTTACAATATACTCTCCCGTTCCATAGGTATAGGCCTTAAAAATAATGCCGGTATAGTAGGAATATTTGCTCAGCATCCCCAGATCATAAGAAACATAGTCTCCCAGACCGTAAGCATCCACCAGCTCCTGAACCCGCTCTAACCGGTCAATGGCCTGAAGCGCGCGGGGATTGGAGGTCATGGTTCTTGCAGCGCGAATCTGATCAATGTCTCCAAACAGCTCCGGAAGCTTTAAAAACAGCTGCTTTTGCTCCTGAGTCATCGTCTGCTCAGACAAAAGCTCCTCCACACCGAAATAATTTTTATTTTCAATAAGAATACGAAGCTTTTCCCTGGTTTCCTCGTCCATCCCGGCTTCCTCTGTCAGACTCCGGTAAAACTCTACCTGCCCCAGCTCCACCTGGAATTCTGTCAGTCCGGCCTCTTTCAGAGACTGGATGACCATGGCGATCATTTCCGCATCTGCCTGACAGGTATCGTCGCCAATCAGCTCGACTCCTGTCTGGGTTGCTTCCTTTAACCTCCCCTGGTAACTGGAGCTGTTGATAAAGGAAGGCCCCACATAGCACAGGCGGATGGGATTTTCCTCTTCCATAAAATATTTAGCAGCACACCGGGCAATGGACGGCGTCATATCCGGCCGAAGCACCAGCGTATTGTTGTCCCGGTCAAAGAACTTGTACATTTCCTGGGATTTGACGCTTCCCCTCTCCTTACGGAAAATATCAAAATATTCAAACACAGGTGTCTCAATGGCTTCATAGCCATACAGGCGGAACACCTGAAGAATTTTCTCCTGAACCGCCAGTTTCCTGGCACATTCCGGTCCATAGATATCCCGGACACCCTCCGGGGTATGAAGCAGCTGATGATTCATAAATACTCCTTTCCCTCCCGAAATTCACAGATTACCATTTACTTTCACACGGTAGAGTGATAATCGAATAACGTGGTTACTATTATAGGAGATGGAATCTGAATTGTCAATCAACAATGACCAGATTGGGATAAATTTTCTCAATCCTTTCATCCGGAAAATGCTCATCCAGCGACTCTGCCGTTTTCTGCCACAAAGCACCTGCCGGCTCTTCTCCCGCCTGTCTCTGGGTATACCGCGCCAGAGCCATTCCTGACAGCAGCATATTGTAAAGCATAAAAACAATCAAAAGATTGGTTACGATTTTCCCGGCCTTTACCGGTATTTTTTCAATCCAGCGGGAAAGAACCGGATAAATCCCTTTCAGCCATACTACAGCTACAATTCCCCAGAAAAAACAGTACAGCAGATTGATTCTGCCTCCAAGGTTAAAGGGTATCTCGCTGTAATCCCAGAATATCGTTCCAAAAACAAGTTCTGTAAATACGCTGCAGAAATACTCATAAGCGCCTCCAAGAACAGTACCTGCCAGGAAAATATGACGGTCTGCCGTATTTCTGACCCGGTAAAGCACAGCAGTCAGCATGACACAGCCCAGCCCCCAGACAATGCTGAACGGGCCGTAAACCACGCTGCTCCGTCTCATAAGAACCCCGGCGGTGTAATATACAAAAACAGTCTCTACCACATCTCCTAAAAACGCGCCGATAAAAAACAAAGAAACCAGCTTGTAAAAGCTGCATCCGTATCCGAACACAAAGGCCTCTGCCACACGGCTGCGGGCCTTCTCCCGCTTCTGCTCCTCTCTCAGATTTTTTAAAGAGATATTGGGATAAGCCTTCATCATACGCCGCTGAATCCTGCGGGCAATCCTGCTGTTTAAAAATACAGACAGCTCCAGAAGCTTTCTGCGGACAGGCCCCGCCGCCTGTCGTGAGGAGACCTCTAAAAGCTCCTCCGGCGTAATTTCCCTGCGCAGCTCCTGGCGCAGCTCCAGAATCGCCCCCGCACTTCCCAGAGCATCTGCTGCCAGAGACAGGGTCAGAATCCAGAGAAGAACCACCCCCACAGGATGAGGAATCAGTCCCACTGCAGCCAGCAAAAGAGCGTTAAGCCCCTTGATCATCAGGACAGCTCCCAGTCCCCATATTGCTGAATAGGTCAGACAAACATATCCGTCCAGATGGAATCTGTGACCGGAATAATCCCACCATTTCCGGTGAAAAATCCGTTCAATCAATCTTCCTGACCAGTATTCCAGAAAACTGGCCAGCACAGCTCCTCCCAGAAACAGGAAAACAGGACGATCCTTCAGTTCCGGAAGAAACAGGGCAAACGCTGCAGCAGAAAAACCATACAGCATACAAAACGGAGCATTTAAAATTCCCCTGTTTACAAAGGTTTTCCGCCGCAGTGCAGCCAGACAGACCTCCAGACACCATCCAAAAAAGGAATACAGGTAAATCAGCCACAAAAGTTCATATCCGGTCATATACGATCCACACCCTTTCTGCGGAATTTTCTGATCTCATTTTACATTTATAATACAGGTTCGTCAATCATTTTGCCAAAAGGGTAAATTCGCGCCTATATATAAGTATTTTTAATAAATAAGACTGATTGTATTACATGTGTAATATATGATACACTATTAAGGTATGCTATTTACATATTATATGGAGGACATGATACATGGGCGGATTTTTTGGAGTTGTCTCAAGAAATGACTGTGTTATGGATTTATTTTTTGGTACGGATTATCATTCCCATCTGGGAACACGGCGGGGAGGCATGGCGGTTTACGGGCCGTCCGGATTCCAGCGGAGTATCCACAATATTGAAAATTCTCCGTTTAGAACAAAATTTGAACGCGATGTGGAAGAGCTGAAAGGAAATTCCGGAATCGGTTCTATTTCTGATAATGAACCTCAGCCCCTTCTGATTCAGTCCCACCTGGGCAGCTATGCCATTGTAACTGTGGGAAAAATCAATAATGAAGAGGAGCTGGTGAAGCTTGCTTTTGAAAATGGCCATATTCACTTTATGGAAATGAGCGGAGGACGGATCAACGCCAGCGAGCTGACCGCAGCCATCATCAACCAGAAGCAGAGCCTGGTGGAGGGCCTTGTTTATGCCCAGGAGATGATCAAGGGATCTATGACGATTCTCCTGCTGACACCGGAGGGAATCTATGCTTCCCGCGACCGGTACGGACGGACTCCTGTTGTTGTCGGCAAAAAGGAGGATGCCTGCTGCGTTTCCTTTGAAAGCTTTGCATATATCAATCTGGGTTATCACGACTGCTATGAACTTGGTCCGGGCGAGGTTGTTCTGGTCAATACGGAAGGCGTACAGTCTTTAAGCGCCCCCCGCAGAGAGATGAAAATGTGTTCCTTTTTATGGGTTTACTACGGCTACCCCACCTCCAGCTATGAGGGAGTCAATGTGGAGCAGATGCGTTACAACTGCGGACGGATTCTGGCTGACCGGGATCTGGGCTGCAAGGGCGGCTGCGCAGGATGTCCGGGGCACAGCCAGTCAGCGGACAACAGCAAAGAAGAGACCATTCACCCGGATATTGTGGCCGGAGTTCCCGATTCCGGCATTGCCCACGCAATCGGCTATGCCAATGAATCCGGCATTCCCTTTGCCCGTCCCTTTATTAAATACACACCAACCTGGCCCCGTTCCTTTATGCCTCAGAACCAGAGTCAGCGTAACCTGATTGCGAAAATGAAGCTGATTCCGGTCGATGCCCTGATTCGTGACAAGAGTCTTCTCCTGATTGACGACTCCATTGTCCGCGGCACCCAGTTGGGAGAAACAACAGAATTTCTGTACCAGAGCGGAGCCCGCGAGGTTCATATCCGTCCGGCCTGTCCGCCCCTTCTCTTCGGCTGCAAATACTTGAACTTCTCCCGCTCCAATTCGGATCTGGATTTGATCACCCGCCGGATTATCCGTGAACGGGAAGGAGACCATGTCTCTGCAGAGCTGCTGGCTGATTACGCAGATCCGGACAGCCAGAACTATAAAGAAATGGTCGAGGAGATCCGCAGACGCCTGAACTTTACCTCCTTAAAATTCCATCGTCTGGACGATCTGATTGAATCCATCGGACTTCCCAGAGAAAAACTCTGCACCTACTGCTGGGATGGAAAAGAATAAAATACAGGACATACTTTCCTATGGAAGAAAAAAAGCACGGCCCGCAAAAAATATTTTGCGGTCGTGCTTTTTTGATGCAGTCAGTGTTTCAACCCTTTTTTATCGATCGTTCGTCAGCTTTAAACGATCCAGTGCAAAGAAGATCAGGCTCAGAGCCATTCCTACCACACAGGCCAGTACCATGCCCGTCAGCTGGATATTGCCGATTTTAATGGCAATACCGGACAGACCGGTAACAAAAATTACAGAGGTCAGCGCCTGGTTTCTTGATTTTCCGTAATCCACCTTGGAATCCACTAAAATCCGCAGGCCTGAGGTACCAATCATACCGTACAGCAGGAAAGAAATTCCTCCGATAACCGGACCGGGAATCGTGCTGATCAGCGTAGACAGTTTTCCCATAAAGGAACAGATAATGGACAGTACAGCTGCGCCTGCGATAACTCTGACACTGTATACTCCCGTCATCGCCATAACGCCGATATTTTCTCCATAGGTTGTCGTAGGAACAGAACCGATACAGCCGGAAAGCATGGTAGAGAAGTTATCTCCAAACAGGCTTCGATGAAGTCCCGGCTCCTTTAAAAGATCCCGGCCCACAATCTTGCTGGTAACTACCTGATGACCGATATGCTCGGAAATAATAACCAGAATCACAGGAAGAATAATCAGGATTGCTTCCAGATTGAATTTGGGAAGAGTAAAATCAGGGAGGGCAAACCAGGGCGCTGCGGCAACTGCCTCAAAGCTTACGATTCCGCAGGCCACTGCTGCCCCGTATCCGGCCAGCACCGCAATCAGAATGGGGATTACGGATAAAAAGCCGCGGAATAAAATAGAACCAAATACAGCCACACCCAGAGTCACCAGAAATACAATCAGGTTTGCCGGATTAATGGTTTCCTCCAGAAGTCCTGCATTGCTGGCTGCAGTTCCTGAAAGCTCCAGACCAATCAATGCCACTACCGGTCCCATGGCAGCCGGCGGAAGAACCACGTCAATCCAGTCCGTTCCGAATTTGTATACAATCAGTGCCAGCACGCAGCCGCAGAAACCGACTGCAACGAAACCGCCCAGTGCATATTCATAGCCGAAATTGGCGATTACAATTCCTGCCGGAGCCAGGAAAGCGAAGCTGGAGCCTAAATACGCGGGAGCCTTTCCCTTGGTAATAAAAATAAACAGCAGTGTTCCAAGACCGTTCATAAACAGAACGATTGCCGGGCTGATACCAAAAATAAACGGTACCAGAACAGATGCCCCGAACATGGCAAACATGTGCTGAATACTGAGAGGAAGAAGCAGCTGAAAGGGCACCTTCTCCTCCACCTGGATAATGCGTTTGTTAGACATAATAAAAAGTCCTCCTGTTTTATATTTGCTGTTTCAGCTTTTCAGATTAAAATGTAAAATCGCCCATGGCCCAGCAGTATGCTACTGCCAGAATCATAGCCGCCACAAGAATAAGGAACCTCTGCCCCAGTACATTGCCCGGCTTGGAAGCCTTCTCCTCATCCAGCCACAGACCGCCGTCTCCGCTTTTTTTCACTACGCCAAAGCTTACCATTTTACGGATCATCTGCCGGTCTGCCCTGGTGGGCTTCATTTCCCCAAACAGCGTCTCCATGGTAACTGCCGTATCCGAAGACAGAGCCTTCTGTTTCCGAAACAGGTCGTAATATCCGCCAAAAGCATTGTCCATCATGGTTCCATAACGTTCTTTTACTGACATTCGTCTTTCCTCCCGGTTTTATTTCTCTGTATGCTCGTAGGTATAACAAAGAAGCTGGTACTTCTCATCATCCATCGCAAGCTTGGGTTCATAGTCATCAAGCATCTGCTCCAGCCTGTCCATCTGCTCTGTAGAAGACAGATCCCTGATCTGCTGTTTTAAGGTTTCCCGCATCTGCGTCAGCTCCTCCTGACGCTGCGGCACAGGAAGCCCGTACAGCTTTGCCAGCATGCCGATTGCTGCGGCGCACTCGGTATCCGCTGTCATTTTCGGAGTGTGAGGAAAACTCAACCGGATATCCAGAGACTGTTTTACAATAGAAAATACCACCTCTACTCCTCCCCTCTCAAATCCAGATCCCGCTGAATCGCCGCCAGATAGTGAACCAGGATATCCCGGCTGGCCTGAATCCGGAATTCGGGATCAATCTCTTCGTATGTAAAGCTTTTTCTTCCCCCATCCTCCATTCGCTTCCAGAACTGGTACATTCTCCGGAAGGGAATGTAATAAATCTCATCCTCCGATGTAAAATGGAGAATAAAAAAAGCAATTCCTCCCTGCTGCTCAAAGTCCTTCATAAACATCATCTGATGCAGATGAACATTCTGCAGAGGGAAGGTCTTTACCGCGCACTCCTTTGCATCAAAGCATACGGGAATGCCCTGAACAGCGCCGATATAGTCCACCGTACTTTTCTGTTCAAAATAGGCCAGAGTAATATGACGGCTTTCTTTGTCAATGGTGATAGGAGTAATGGGCGTTGGAATTTTCTGAATCAGAGCCAGATTTTTTTCCCTGTAAATCTCATTGCTCCGGTTAATCATATCCTCCAGCGTTGACCCCCGCAGTCCCCTGCTTTTCCAGGTTCCCATTATATCTCTCCTCCCGGATGATCCGCCATATTTCCAAAAACTCTCCGGAAGCTATCCGGCACAGGAGCAGTAAAAACCTTTCCGCTGAGATAGGCAAAAGGCTCTTCCATTGCGGGAAATTCCATTCTCCAGGAGTGAAGCATCTGACTGTGAATGCCAAACTGCTTTTTCATTCTGGCATTCAGCTCCTCTTTTCCGTACTTATAATCCCCTGCAAGAGGATGTCCGATAGAGGAAAGATGGGCGCGAATCTGATGGGTCCGTCCCGTAATCAGGCGAACCTTCAGCAGTGTGCATCCGCCTGCCTGTCCCAGAGGCTCGTAGCGGGTCAGAATGGGAACACTGTCCGGAACCTGATTTTTCGTGATAGTCACCTGATTGGTTTTCTCATTTTTCAAAAGAAAACCGTCAATGGTTCTGGGTCCGTCCATACGTCCCTCTACTGCGCACAGATAGTCTTTATGAAGGCTTCTGTCCTGAAACAGGGCTGAAAGCATCTGAAGACCTGCCAGAGATTTTCCTGCTGCCACAAGACCGCTGGTATTGCGATCCAGCCGGTTGCACACGGAAGGACGGAAGCTGCGAAGCTGCTCCGCAGTCAACTGTCCCGTCTCCATCAGATAGGCGATTACATATTCTACCAGAGATTCATCCGTATCCTTTGCTTTCTGTGAAAGCATTCCTGCCGGCTTATTGATCAGCAGAATATGGTTGTCTTCATAAACAAGATCCAGCTTTGTTTTTTTGACCTTCTGCACCCGGACCTGAGAAAACTTTTCTATGGTTTCATCAGAAAGAAACAGACGAATTTCATCCCCCTCTGACAGCTTCTCTGAACCGTCACATTTTTTTCCGTTAAGGGTAATGTTCTTTTTCCTCATCATTTTGTAAAGGAAGCCTTTTCCTGCCAGATTCAAATATTTTCCCAGCAGCTTATCCAGCCGCTGTCCGGCTTCGTTGCTGTTTACAATTACACTTTTCACAATGATTGTCTCCTTTTATCCGGCTGAGCCGGAAAAATCCCTGTCCCTACATGGACAAATTTTTCAAAAGCCGGGCTGCATATTCCAAAGTACCGTCATCCTCGTATTCCGAAGCCGGCTTCAGCGAATCCAGGCGGCGGAAAAAGCTCTTTTCATCCGTAATCAGACGAAGCTTTAAACTGATTCTGTTATTTTTCAGCAGCTCCTGAAGCTCTTTTTCTGCTTTTCCTGTATTCAGTCTGGAAGAAGTGCAGTAGGCAAAAATTCCGGCCGGATGAACTGCCGCAGCATCCAGAGGAATCACATGCTCCTTCGTAGTTACAATCAGATCATAAAGCACCTCTCCGTTCTTCTCATAAGGAACCATTTTCTGGTGGAAGGCTTCGGAGGGAGTGCGGTATTTCCAGGAGGCAATCAGAGGAGAGGCCATATTTGCCATGGGAAGCACCGTAAGGATTGCCATGACTGTAAGAATATTTTTCGTTGCCTGACTGTCTGTAAAAGAGCGGGCAATCAGCTGCGCCAGAATGGCCGCTGTTAAAAGTCCTGTCAGAAAAACCCGCATTTTTTTGTGGCTGTCACGATAGCCGTACTCACCTTTGTTGATTTTCATTCCTGCGTTGTTCTCCTTCATCTTTGGTATTTTCATTCCGTCCCCGGATTTCCGAAGGACTGTTCCATGCCTCCATCACTTTCAAAAGGAGACGGTGAGGAACCAGACGGCAGAGCAGGAAAAACGCTTTCATAAGAGGACCGTAGACAGAAATGGTTTTTCCCATCATACTGTCCCGGACAGCCAGCTTCACAACCTTTTCCGGCTTTGCCATGGAAAGGCGCTTGTAAAGCGGAAGCATTCCTGAAGGCGAAGCAACCTGAAAAAATTCTGTCGCTACAGGGCCCGGGCAGACAGCCGTTACCGTAATGCCCCGGGGCTTTAATTCACTGTTTAATGCCTGACTGTAGCTGAGTACAAACGACTTTGTAGCTGCATACACGGCAAATCCCGGCTGGGGAAGAAAGGCGGCGGCTGAGGCAAACTGAATAATACGGCTTTCCCGTGACATATAGGGAAGCACCGCAGAGGTCACTCCGCAGAGAGCTTCACAATTCAACCGCACCATACCGGTTTCTTCTTCTCCTGCGACAGAACCCACTGCTCCTGTCTTTCCGTATCCGGCTGCGTTTACCAGAATTTTCACATCCGGCTTCTGTTCATTTAACTGCCGGCTGAGCGCTTTAAGAGCCTCCGGCTGCTGCAGATCCAGAGAAAGAATCCGAAGCGGCACAGGAACCTGACTGCGCAGCTCTTCCAGCCGGTCTGCTCTGCGGGCAACCGCCCAAATCTCTCCCAGTCCTCCGCCAAACCGGTCTGCCAGCTGAATCACAGCCTCTCTCCCCATGCCGGAGGAAGCGCCTGTTACAATTGCAATTTTCATTCCAACCCCTGCCTTTCCTGACTGGTAAATCCTTTATTTCTGCTTCTTCTGATGAACATTGCGGATGGTTTTCTTTTTTCCGCCTGACGGCTTTCCTGTACCTGCCCCCGCTCTTCCTTTCACATCCCTGCTCTTGGCCGCTTTTGGGCTTCCGGGATGGCCCCAGGAGCCTCCGCTCATTCCGGGTCTCGGACGAATCAGACATTTCTTGTCAAAGCCAATCAGATCCGTTCTTCCGGCCTGGATCAGCGCCTCTTTTACCAAATCATAGTTTTTTGGATTCCGATACTGAATCAGAGCTCTCTGCATGGCCTTTTCATGAGGATTCACCGGCACATAAACCGGCTCCATGGTTCTGGGATCCAGTCCTGTGTAATACATGCAGGTGGAAATCGTAGAAGGCGTCGGATAAAAGTCCTGAACCTGCTCCGGCATATAACCAAGGTCCCGCAGATATTCCGCCAGCTCCACGGCCTCCTTCAGAGAGGAGCCGGGATGGGAGGACATCAGATAGGGAACCAGATACTGCTCCTTGTGGATGCGGGCATTCATTTCCTTATATTCTTTTACGAACTGGTTGTATACCGCATTTTTCGGTTTTCCCATTTTGGAAAGCACTGCATCTGACACATGCTCCGGCGCAACCTTCAGCTGACCGCTCACATGATGCTCACAAAGCTCCCGCAGGAAAAGGCGGTTTTTATCGGCCAGCAGATAGTCAAACCGGATGCCGGAACGGATAAAGACCTTTTTTACCTTTGGAAGCTCTCTCAGCTTTCTGAGAAGAGCAATGTAATCACTGTGGTCTGCCCGGAGATTCTTGCAGGGCTCCGGGAACAGGCACTGTTTATGGGGACAGGCGCCCTTTGTCATCTGTTTTTCACAGGCCGGAAAACGGAAGTTAGCCGTCGGACCGCCCACATCATGAATATATCCCTTAAAATCCGGTTCCTCCGTCAGAAGCCGCGCCTCCTGAATCAGGGATTCGTGACTTCTTGCCTGAATAATCCGTCCCTGATGGAAGGTCAGGGCACAGAAGCTGCAGGCGCCAAAGCAGCCCCGGTTGCTGATCAGACTGAATTTAATCTCGCGGATGGCAGGAACTCCTCCCTGCGCCTCATAGGAGGGGTGATAACTGCGCATATAGGGAAGAGCATAAACCTGATCCATTTCCTCCTGGGTCAAAGGCTTCGCAGGAGGATTCTGAACAACAAACTCCTTCCCGAAATACGGCTCCACCAGACGTTTTCCCACAAAGGGATCCGTGTTGCTGTACTGAACATAAAAGCTCTTCGCATATTCTTTTTTATCCCGCTTCATTTTATCGTAATCCGGAAGCATCTGATAGTCATAAACCACATCCAGATTCCGGGTCCGAAATACGGTTCCATCAATAAAGGTAATATCTTTTACCTGAATTCCGCTGTTTAAGGCATCCGCAATTTCCACAATCGAATGCTCTCCCATTCCATAGGAAATCAGATCTGCCTGGGAATCCAGAAGCACAGAGCGCTTCAGACGGTTGGACCAGTAGTCATAGTGGGCAAGTCTGCGCAGGCTCGCCTCAATGCCGCCAATAATAATCGCCGCATCCCGGTATACAGAACGGATCAGATTGCAGTAAACCACAACCGCATAATCCGGCCGTTTTCCCATCACACCTCCCGGGGTGTAGGAATCCTGCTGGCGGCGTTTTTTTGACACCGAATAGTGATTGACCATGGAATCCATATTTCCCGCAGACACAAGAAAACCCAGCCGTGGTTCCCCGAGAATCTGGATGCTGGACGGATCGGTCCAGTCAGGCTGGGCAATGATCCCGACTTTATAACCGTGGGCTTCTAACAGGCGGCTGATAATGGCTGTTCCAAAGGACGGGTGATCCACATAGGCATCTCCTGAAACATATACGAAATCACACTGATCCCATCCTCTTTTTTCCATATCCGCCCGACATATCGGCAAATAATCATGCATATTCATTGTCCTCATTTTTTATCGAATATTTCATCGTAATCTTCTATATAGTAATCAGCCAGAGCCAGCTTCTCCTCCCGCATAGGCGCGGAGAATTCGTCTTCTATGGCACAGACGGTCATTCCTGCCGCCTTTCCCGCCATAATACCTGCAGGAACATCCTCAAAAACAAGGCACTTCTCCGGCGGAACCTGAAGGGTCTCTGCCACCTTTTGGTAAATATCCGGGGCCGGCTTTCCTGCCGCCACCTCACAGGCTGTGGTAATCACCTGGAAAAATGATTCCATATCCAGGGAATGAAGCACTGCATCTACCATGGCACGGCCATTGCTGGTGGCAATGCCTGCCCGGAATCCGTTCTCCTTCAAATAGCTGAGGAAACGCCGGGCTCCTTTTTTCATAGGAACCTGACAGCGGTATTTTTCAATACTCATATCAATCCAGCACTGCTTAATCTCATCCAGACTGTCCGGTATCTGAAATTTCTCCTTAAAGTATACGGCAGTTTCCGAAAAGCTCATTCCTTCAATTTCCTTCTGAAGCTGCGGAGGGCATTCGTATCCGAATCTTCCCAGATATTCAATGTCAATCTGCTTCCACATCCACATGGAATCCACCAGTGTGCCGTCCAGATCGAAAATAACCGCCTCCTTGCCTTTTAAGAGTCCGAGAAGCTTCTCTTTCGTTTCTTTTTCTTTTAAGGCCTGTTCGGCCTCCTCTCTTTCCCTTAGAAGCCCTTCCAGCTCCTCTTCTGTCAGCTTTCGAAACTCTCCCGGTCTGAGTCCTTCATCCAGCTTCAGACTTCCCATGGAAAGACGCTTTAAAAACACCACCTGGCATCCAAGCGCCTCAAACATCCGCTTGACCTGGTGAAATTTTCCTTCCCTTATTGTAAGAAGAATCTCTGTTTCTGAAGAAATCTCCTCTCCCTCCCGGGCAGGCGTCAGTATGGTCAGCTCTCCAGGCATCACCCGGGTACCGTCCGATAAGGTTATCCCTGCCGCAATCTGCTCCCTGCTGTCTGAGGGAAGTTTTCCGGCTACTCTGGCATAATACTGCTTATCTACATGCTTTTTCGGAGACAGCAGCCGGTGGGCCAGATCTCCGTCATTGGTAAGAAGCAGCAGGCCTTCTGTGTCAATATCAAGACGGCCCACAGGAAACAGATCCCGTCTGATTTCTCCGCCAAGCAGATCGATTACTGTTTTATGAATCCGATCCTCTGTCGCAGAAACAACACCCTGTGGCTTATTCAACATATAGTATTCATAAGCATGATAATCAACCGGTTTTCCATCCAGAAGCACCTGATCGGTCTGCGGGTCGATTTTCCGGTCCGTTTTCTTCTCCGTCTGTCCGTTTACCTGAATTCTTCCCTTCTTTGCCGCCTCCTTAATCTGAGAACGGCTTCCTTTATTCATTTCTGTAAGATATTTGTCAAGTCGAATTGTATTTCCCATTACTGCCACCGCCATCCCGGATAATATTTGTTTTTCAGGACTGCTCCTGCATATTTTGCCCATCCCAGAGGCCAGCCGTCCACACATACTAAAATCCAGCCGTTTTTTGGCCATGATTCCCGGCTGGCTTCCTCCTCTGTCAGACTGACTGTCTCTCCTTTCAGATACCGGATCACCCGCTCATCTGACCGTTTCATGGAAAAACAGCAGGAGTACCGGGACGGACTGAGAGCCATGGCAGCCGCCTGGGAAGGCTCAAAACGCTGTTTTTTCTGTTCTCCCAGAAGAAGTCCCGTTCTCAGATACCGGAGTCTCCAGCCAGGATGAAATCCCTCCGGAAGAAGATAAACCAGATGATCCCGAATCATCATCCGTTCTCTGGGAAAGGGAACAGAAACCTGCTCTTCCCACTGCAGAAAGCCTTCTCCCAGATCCCGGTCGGAAGGTCCCTTTCCCGGGTTCCCCGCCGGACCTCTTTTTTTGCCTCTGCATCCATTTTCTTCTTCTGAAATCTCCTGGAACGAACTGCTGTTTTTCTTATGAAAAAGAGCCGCAAAATGTCCTTCGCCTTTGATTTTATGGGGGAACAGGCGGATTACCGGTTCTCCGTTCATCCCCGGCTGCGCTCCTTCCCACAAATCAAGGGGACTCAGCTCCAGCTCCGGTTCCTGCTCCAAAAGCCAGTGAACCGTATCCTCATCCTCACTGACAGCAAAGGTGCAGGTAGAATACAGCAGATACCCGCCGGGCTTTAACATCCGCACTGCCTGAGAAAGGATCTGCCTCTGAATCGGAGCATAATACGAAGGCCCGTGTTCCTGCCAGCTTTTGATCAAATCCGGATCCTTTCGGAACATTCCTTCCCCGGAACAAGGGGCGTCCACCAGAATTTTATCAAAAAACGGCCCGAATACCTCTGCCAGCTTTTCCGGAGTCTCACTGGTTACACAGAGATTGGAAACTCCCGCCAGCTCCAGATTTTTCAGCAGAGCCTTTGCGCGGGAATTGCTGATATCATTGGATACCAGAAGCCCCTGTCCCTTCAGCCGCGCCCCCAGCTCTGTACTTTTTCCTCCAGGGGCCGCACACAGATCCAGAATCCGATCCCCCGGCTCAACGGGAAGAAGGGCAGCTGGCGCCATCGCACTGGGTTCCTGCAGATAATAAAGCCCTGCATAATAATAGGGATCTCTGGCCGGTCTGTCCTGATCCCCAACATAATATCCATTGCCTGTCCACAGAACCGGATCCGTTCCGTAAGGACTTATGGACTTCCAGGCTTCTGCAGTCAGCTTTCCTGTATTGATGCGCAGTCCCTGCCGGGGACTTTCCTCATAGCTGGCCAGCCAGGCGCTGTACTCCCCGCCCAGAAGCTCCTTCATATTTTCTAAAAATGTTTCCGGAAGTTTCATCTATCGCATCTATCCTTTCAGGCGAAATTTTATTTAGTATATCACAGATTCAGATTCATGGAAACCGCTGAACGCATAAAAACCCCGGAGTCTTCATAAAAAATAATATCATCTTAACCGGAGGTCTCCCCATGGCTGTCAAAACCGTCCCCATTGTTTTGCTAGGACTGGTCCTCGCCTTTCCATCTCTTTCCGTCCAGGGCGCGTCCGAAGGACTGCTTTTATGGTATCAGACAGTACTCCCTGCCCTGGCGCCTTTTCTGATTCTGACACAGCTTCTCACTGTCTCAGGCGGCGCTGAACTGCTTGTAAAACCTGTCTATCCCCTTTTTCACCGCCTGTTCCATGTTTCCGTGTCCGGAGCCTACATTCTCCTTTGCGGACTGCTCTGCGGTTATCCTCTGGGTGCAAAGCTGTGCAGCGATTATTTTCGTCAGGGAAAAATCTCACAAAAAGAAGCGCAGTATCTCCTTGCCTTCTGCTGCCATCCCAGCCCCATGTTCCTTCTTGGCTACGTCAGACAGCAGCTTCCTGTCAGCATCCCTCCCCTGTTCCTTCTGCTTTCCGTCTGCCTTCCGATTCCTCTTCTGTCCCTTCTGGCACAAAAGCTGTATCGGCCCGGGTACGGCAGCCAGACCCCGTCCTCCCCTGTCTGCCGGGAAACAGCCTCTGTCAGCCTGGAATCCATTCTTTTATCCTCTGCAGAAACCATGGTCCTCATCGGCGGATGTATGATGATGTTTTCCATCTTCGCCCTGTGGATCCGTCAGATTTCTGTTCTCCCCGAACGTCTCCAGGCCCTTATTACAGGCGCAGTGGAAATGACCACAGGAATCCACCGGATTTCCACTGTATTTCCAGAATATACCGCCATTCCTCCCGCCCTGGCCGCTGCTGCCTTTGGGGGAATCTCCGGAATCTTCCAGACAAAAAGTGTCCTTTCTGACTCCTTCTGTCACAGGACGCAATTTCCTATGACAGCAAAAAATGCCGGAGGGCTGTCCATCCGGCATTATGTACTGTGGAAACTCATTCACGCGGGACTCACCTGCATAGCGGCGCAGCTGCTCATCAGTCTCATGCAGCCACTGTAAGCAGAATTACTGCTGCTCTTCTTCCTGTACAGGCTCCTCTGCCGGAGCAGAAATACTTCCGGACAGCTCATTGCGGTTATTGGTGACAATATCATAGCTTTCCTGCATGGAAGCACGGAAAGAATCAAAACGTCCCTGAGCTTCTTCGATAGAATGATTGATAATTGCCTGCAGACTCTGCAGCATATTATCTGTATAGTCAATGGAGCCCTGACGAACGCTGTTTGCCTCATCCACTGCATTGTCGATAATTGCCTGAGCCTGCTGCTGGGCTTCCTCAATGATCTGATTGGCATTGGCATAAGCCATCTGCATAATCTCATGCTCATTTACCAGTTCATTGGTCTGCTGGGTTGCATCTTTTAAAATAGCGTCTGCCTGCGCGCGGGCATCATTTAAAATAGCATCCTGATTGCTGATAATCTTCTGGTACTTCTTTATCTCGTCGGGAATCCGGAGACGAAGCTCAACTAACAGCTCCTCCAGTTCCTCTTTATTGACCAGAATCTTGGTTGTGGAAAGGGGCTGAAACTTACAGCTGTCAATATATTCTTCGATTTCACCGATTAACTGTTCAATTCTACTCATGTTTCTTCTCCTCACTTCTATATGTACTTGGCTGCAGCCATTATTTTCCGAGCTTTTGCTTTACCTGAACAGCAATATCCGGATGAAGGAATGCACTGATATCTCCGTCATAGGATGCGATTTCTTTTACAATGCTGGAACTCAGGTAGGAATACTTCAGATTGGTTGTCAGGAATATGGTGTCAATATCAGGAGCAATTACCCGGTTGGTCTGCGCCATCTGAAGCTCGTATTCAAAATCTGTAATAGCCCGCAGGCCTCTCACAATCACATCCGCGCGGCACTGATGGACAAAATCAACCAAAAGGCCGTCAAAGGAACGAACCTCAACATTTTTCAGATGTGATGTAATACTCTTTATCATATTAACACGTTCTTCCACAGAAAACAACGGAGTTTTTGAATTATTCTGCAAAACTCCGATGATTACATGATCAAACATGTGGGCAGTACGCTCAATAATATCCATATGTCCCAGGGTCACAGGATCAAAGCTGCCCGGATAAACTGCTGTCGCCATATCATTCACCTCGATAGACAAACACATGCCGGTTTGTCTTGTATTGTTTATTTTTTTCCATTAAATAGCCCATGGATTCCAGATAGTCAAAGGAGGTCTCCAGAGATGCTTCTATAATAATGGTACTCTGCTTGTCAATCAGCGCAGATGACTGCAGGCAGGAAAGCGCCTGGCGCTCCAGCTCCTGATTGTAGGGAGGATCCATAAAAATATAATCAAACCGGTACTTTCCCTCCAGCCGCTTTAAGGCGGAAACAGCATCACAATTCATCACCAAAGCCTGATCCTCCAGCTTTGTGGCTTTTAAATTCTCCCGGATAATCTCTGCCGCCTTTGGATTCTGCTCAACAAATACGGCAAATCCGGCGCCGCGGCTTAATGCCTCGATTCCGATTCCGCCGCTTCCTGCAAATAAATCCAGAAAACAGCAGTCTGCCAAATCGTACTGAAGCATATTAAAAAGCGTTTCCTTAATTCGATCCTGGGTGGGCCGGGTTTCCATACCTTCCAGGGTTTTTAACGGAACCCGTCTTGCTTTTCCGGCTATCACACGCATAACTTAACTCCTTCAAACTTTTTCATGTACCATTATATAGTTAAAATTCAGGTTGCACAAGCAGTTTATTTACAAAAATCAGAAAAATCCCGGAGCTTTCCGCCCCGGGATTCCTCCTCCTGTTTGTTTGAAACAGAAAAAACGGCTGAAAGTCAGGCCTTACTTACCGGCCATCTGCTTCTCCTGAGCCTCAATCATCTTCTTAACCATATAACCGCCTACAGATCCGTTCTGCGCGGATGTCAGGTTTCCGTTGTATCCGTTGGATAAGGGAACGCCCAGCTCGTTTGCAACTTCCATTTTAAAACGATTCAGTGCCTCTTTTGCCTCAGGTACCTCTGCTCTGTTAGAAGATTTGCTTGCCATAAGTGTAGTCTCCTTTCAAATTCGCCTGTCATGGGACAGGCGAACCTTTGCGTTCTTTTCCTGCCTCACGACCGGTTTGTTTTTTGTTACGCTCCTAGTATATGTGCAAAACAGGATAATACACTGGCATCTTCTGTGTGTTTTGTCAAAATATAGCAGTCTGGAAAGAAAGCATATCTTTCACTTTTTTCCTTCCTTTCTTTGTGCTATAATTTTAAGTAAACTGGAACCGCCGTTTTCTCTTTCTGACATTCATTCAGAAGAGGCAGGCAGTCCCAAACAGCTATCATTTCATAAAACGAAAGGACAGACACGATTATGGCATGGAAAAAAGAAGCATTCGGCACTCTGGAAAACGGAGCTGCAGTCAGCAAATATACGCTGACCAATGAAAACGGCGTATCTGCCGCATTTACAGATCTGGGAGGAACCTGGCTGGAAATGAAGGTTCCGGATCGGGACGGAAAACTGGCAGACGTACTGTTGGGATATGATTCTGTGGAAGATATTCTGACCAAAAGCGGTCATATGGGAGAAATTGTAGGCCGCAACGCCAACCGGATCGGAGGCGCAGCCTTTACATTGAATGGTATTACCTATGCCCTTGTCATTAATTCCGGAAGCAAAAACAATCTCCACAGCGGCCCTGACTTTTACAGAAGCCGTCTCTGGGATGCAGAGGTAGAGGAAACAGGTCTTGGCACCAGAATTACCTTCTCCCTGTTCAGCCCTGACGGAGATCAGAATTACCCCGGCAATGCCAATATTGCAGTCAGCTATACTCTGACTCCGGACAACAGCCTTCGTCTGGACTATCTGATGGTTTCCGATGCTGACACCATCGCAAACTTTACCAACCACGCTTATTTCAATCTGGCTGGTCACGATGCAGGAAGTGTCCTGGCACAGAAGGTATGGATTGATGCAGATACCTACACCATTCCTGATCAGGAATCCATTCCCACCGGTGTTCTGGAACCTGTCAAGGGAACTCCCATGGACTTTACAGAATTAAAAACCATTGGTGATGAGATTGACGCAGACTATGAGCCCTTAAAAAATGCCGGCGGTTACGATCACAACTGGGTTTTAAACCACGCTCCCGGTGAGCTGGCTCTTTCTGCCAAAGCGGTAGATGAGGCAAGCGGACGCACCATGGAGGTTTACACAGATCTTCCCGGTGTTCAGTTCTATACCGCAAACGGCCTGAAAGCTCAGATTGGAAAGGGCGGCACCCTTTACGATCCCCGTTACGGATACTGCTTTGAGACCCAGTATTTCCCGGACGCTGTCAACAAGCCCCAGTTTGCCTCTCCTATTGTAAAAGCAGGCGAGGAGTACAGAACCACAACCATTTATCATTTTGACGCAGAGTAACCCATACGGAAATGATGCTCTGCTGACAATCAGACATATTTCTGCTTTCTGCCGCCAGTCAGACACACTGGCGGCAGATTTTCTATGAACGTGAAAAAGAAGCCCGCTCGCGAGCTTCTCCGCCTGCGGCGGGTCGTCTCATCAGCCCAATTCTCTTCCAACCCATGGCGATCCTCGCGGAGCGTTTTTATTTCATAGGACGTAATTTCCTATGAAACAAAAAACGGACTCCGAAGAGTCCGCATTCTTTATAGAAACAAATTATTTTGCTGCAATATATCCCTGAGCAGTCAGAAGCTCTGCACAGAGAACAGCTCCGCCGGCTGCGCCGCGGACAGTGTTGTGAGACAGGCCTACAAACTTATAATCATAAACCGTATCTTCTCTCAGACGGCCAATGGAAATTCCCATTCCGTTTTCAAAATCCACATCCAGAGATACCTGAGGACGGTTGTCCTCCTCCAGATACTGGATAAACTGCTTCGGTGCGCTGGGCAGCTCTAATTCCTGGGGAAGTCCCTTAAAGCTTACCAGACGATCAATCAGCTCCTCTTTGGTGGGCTTTTTACGGAATTTTACAAATACGGCAGCTGTATGACCGTTTAATACAGGAACACGGATGCACTGGCAGGTAATCACCGGCTCGGCAGCCTTTACGATTACGCCGTCCTCAATCTTACCCCAGATTCTCAGCGGCTCCTGTTCGCTCTTTTCTTCCTCACCGCCGATATAGGGGATAATGTTGCCCTCCATCTCCGGCCAATCCTGGAAGGTCTTTCCTGCGCCGGAAATTGCCTGGTAGGTTGTAGCTACCACTTCATATGGCTCGAATTCCTTCCATGCTGTCAAAGCGGGAGCATAGCTCTGAATGGAGCAGTTGGGTTTTACTGCAATGAAGCCTCTGGTGGTGCCCAGACGTTTCTTCTGGAATTCAATCACCTGGAAATGCTCCGGATTCACCTCCGGAACAACCATGGGAACATCCGGAGTCCAGCGGTGTGCGCTGTTATTGGAAACAACGGGAGTCTCTGTCTTTGCATAAGCCTCCTCGATGGCCTTAATCTCATCTTTTGACATATCAACGGCGCTGAATACAAAATCCACGCTGGCGGCAACCTTCTCTACCTCGTTGACATTCATAACAACCAGCTTCTTTACTGCCTCAGGCATAGGAGTCGTCATTTTCCAGCGTCCGCCTACTGCCTCCTCGTAGGTCTTTCCGGCAGAACGGGGGCTGGCAGCAACCGTAACCACCTCATACCACGGATGATTCTCCAGCAGGGAAATAAATCTCTGGCCTACCATACCGGTAGCGCCTAATACACCGACTTTCAATTTCTTTTCCATAATTGTACACTCCTTATTCTCCTCATATTGCAGTCCCCGGATGCGCCGGATGACGCTTATGGCCTTATCGGAAACCACGGTAAAAACATGTGACCTATACTACTCCTATTTTGGAAAAAAATCAAGAGGAATTCGCGAGAAAAATACACTTGTTTTTCTATCACAGACAAACTCCTTTATATAAATACATTCGTTCGTCACGCAAAGACTTTTCACTTTTTCCCTGTTTACAGCCGTACCTTGCTTCCTTTTCCATCACGCTTTGCTATTTTCAGGCGGTTTAAATGAACCTCTTTCTTTTTATAGGTGATTACCGGATTCTGGCTGACAAAATAAACCTCCTCCAGTTCCTCACCCTCGCTCATGCGAATTCCCCGCACACCGCGGGAAGCCTTCTTCATCTCCGGAATCTCCTCCATAGAAAACCGCAGAAATACATCGCCGGTTGTCTGAAGAACCAGATCCGTCTCTGTTCCAATCACCCGGATCACAGATACCTGATCTCCCTCCTGCAGCTTGGTTGCCACAACAGTCCTGTTGTTGGTGATAAATTCCTCAGCCGGAACCTGCTTTATCATACCCATTCTGGTGGCAAACAAAAGCATCTGCCCTGTCAGACGGCCAAAGCAGGTAAGGAAGACAATTTCCTCTTTGCTGCCGTCATATTTGCTTACATTATCAATCGGCGTCCCCTTGTCACGAAGCTTTCCAAAAGGTATTTCCATAACCTTCACCTGATGCAGACTTCCTGTATTGGTGAAAATACAAATCTTATCTGTATTCAGGCAGGGAATCCTGTGTTTATACTCCTGATCCACAGTTTCCTGGTTCCTGTCATAGGTCTGCCGATCCAGAAGCTTGCAGTAGCCGAACCGGTCCATGACAAATACAACCTCCTGCACCTCCATCGGCGCCTCTTCATAAACAGCCTCCTTGCCGTCTTCAATCACCGTGCGGCGGGGAAGAGCAAACTCTTCTTTAATCTGGGTCAAATCATCCAGAATCACCTGATTCATGGCAGAACGGCTTTTCAGAATCTTTTCATAACGGGCAATCTTCTTCAGACATTCCCTGTATTCTTTTTCCAGAGCCATGATTTCCAGGCCGATCAGCTTGTAGAGACGCATTTCCAGAATGGCTGCCGCCTGCTTTTCTGTAAAATGAAGCTGTCTGGCATCCTCTTCAAAGCCGGGGTGTTTAAACTGGATTCTGGATACGTCTCCGCACATCAGACATGCCTTTGCATCCTTCAGATTTTTGGATCCCCGTAAAATGGCAATAATCAGATCAATCACATTGCAGGCCTGAATCAGTCCTTCCCGGATTTCCTTCCGCTCCAGCTCCTTATCCAGAAGAGCCCTGTATTTGCGGGTCGTATTCTCATACTGGAACTCCAGATAATGATCCAGAATCCCTTTCAGATTCAGGGTTTCCGGCCGTCCGTGGGCAATCGCCAGCATATTGACCCCAAAGGTATCCTCCAGCTTTGTCTTTTTATAAAGAATATTTTTAATCTTGTCAATGTCCGCATCCTTTTTCAGCTCCAGAACAATGCGGATTCCCTCTTTGCTGGACTGGTTGGAAATATCCACCACATCAGGCAGCTTCTTGCTTTCCACCAGATCTGCCACATCCATAAGGAATTTATTTATGCCGGCGCCAATCATGGTATAGGGAATCTCACTGATTACCAGCTTATCCCGATCCGCCTTTCTCCGCCCCAGCTCCACCTCAATCTTTCCGCGGAGCTTGATTTTGCCAACGCCTGTCTCATAGATTTCCTTCAGTTCCTTTTTGTTGGCAATAATGCCTCCGGTAGGAAAATCCGGGCCGGGAAGATACTCCATCATCTGGCCGATACTCATTTCCGGCTGTTCAATATAGGCCTGAACCAGATCCACCACCTCACCCAGATTGTGGGGAGGAATGCTGGTACTCATTCCTACGGCAATTCCCTCGGAGCCGTTGATCAAAAGGTTGGGAACCCGCACAGGAAGAACCTCCGGTTCCTTTTCCGACTCATCATAGTTGGGGACAAAATTTACGGTTTTATCCAGATCCTTCAGGTAAACCTCTTCTGCAAATTTCTGAAGCCGCGCCTCTGTATATCGCATAGCAGCCGCGCCGTCCCCCTCAATGGAACCGAAATTTCCATGGCCGTCTACCAGCGCCATGCCCTTTTTAAAGGCCTGGGACATTACAACCAGGGTGTCGTAAATGGAGCTGTCGCCGTGGGGATGATATTTACCCATGGTATCGCCCACAATACGTGCTGACTTTCTGTGAGGCTTGTCGTGTCCCAGCTTCAGCTCACTCATATCATAAAGAACCCGGCGCTGAACCGGCTTTAATCCGTCCCGGGCGTCAGGAATGGCCCGCGCAGTAATGACACTCATGGAGTAGTTCAGGTAGCTGCGCTGCATTTCCTCTGAAAATTCTGTAGTTAATATTTTTTCTGCCATGATCCTTCTCCTTCTTATGCGTCAATTTCCGCTTCTTCCGCGTGGTCGTAAATAAATTTCCGTCTGGGAGGAACGTCACTGCCCATAAGCATTTCTGTCACCTCTGAAGCCATGCGGGCATCCTCAATCTCCACCCGCTTCAAAACCCGGTGCTCCGGATCCAGGGTTGTCTCCCAGAGCTGCTCCGGATCCATCTCACCAAGACCCTTGTACCGCTGCAGGCGGAACTCCCCTGTGTGCGTTTTCCGGTAGCGCTCCAGCTCCTTGTCATCATAAAGATACTGCTCCTGCCCTCTGGAGGGAATCACCTTGTAAAGCGGCGGCATGGCAATAAACACATGGCCGTTGTAGATCAGCTCCGGCATAAAACGGTATAAAAAGGTCAGAAGAAGGGTATCAATGTGGCTGCCGTCCACATCCGCATCCGTCATCAGAATAATTTTATGATACCGGAGTTTTGAAATATCAAAATCATTGCCATAGCCCTCGGAAAAACCGCAGCCAAAGGCATTGATCATGGTTTTAATCTCCGCGTTCGCCAGTACCTTGTCCATGGATGCCTTTTCTACATTCAGGATCTTTCCACGGATGGGAAGAATCGCCTGATACATTCTGTTTCTGGCTGTCTTGGCAGAACCGCCTGCAGAATCTCCCTCAACTATAAAAATTTCACACTTCTCTGCATCCCGGCTTTCACAGTTGGCCAGCTTTCCATTGCTGTCAAAAGAAAATCTGGATTTGGTCAGCATATTGGTCTTGGCCTTTTCCTCCGCCTTGCGAATTTTTGCAGATTTTTCCGCACAGGCAATGACCGATTTTAAAACCTCCACATTCCGGTCAAAATAGTGCTGCAGCAAATCTCCGGTTACCGTAAACACAGCCTTCGTCGCATCGGCGCTGGCCAGCTTGGTCTTTGTCTGGCCCTCAAATATCGGATCCGGATGCTTCACTGCCACAATGGCTGTCATTCCGTTTCTGGTATCTGCGCCGGTAAAATTGGGATCCTTCTCCTTCAGAATTCCCAGCTCTCTGGCATAGGAATTGATCAGCTGAGTAAATCTTGTTTTAAAGCCAACCAGATGGGTGCCGCCCTCCTGGGTAAAAATATTGTTGCAGAAGCCCAGAATATTTTCCTCAAAGGTATCTACAAACTGAATGGCAACCTCCACCTCGATTTTATCTATTTCACTTTTAAAATAAACAGGGTCATGAACCGCGTTTTTTCCGTTGTTGATTTCTTTTACATAAGAAATGATTCCTTCCGGCTCGTGATAAACGATCTCCTCCTCTTCCCCTGCTCTGCGGTTGGCATAACAAATGGTCAGACCGGGGTTCAGATAGGCGGTCTCGTGAAGACGGCTTTTCAGCCAGTCTGCCTTAAACCGGGTCTTTTCAAAAATCTCCCCGTCCGGAAGAAAATTAATCTCCGTTCCCGTTTCCTTTGTTCTTCCCAGAGTCGGCAGAAGGCCGTTTTCCAGGGCAATAACCGGAATTCCTCTTTCGTAGGCATCGTGATGAATATAACCGTTTTTGTAAACCTTTACATCCATTCTGGCAGATAAGGCATTCACCACAGAGGAGCCTACGCCGTGGAGTCCTCCGCTTGTTTTGTAGGCATCATTGTCAAATTTGCCGCCTGCATGAAGCGTGGAAAGAACAATACGCTCCGCGGAAACCCCCTTTTTATGCATTTCAACAGGAATGCCACGGCCGCTGTCCCTTACGGTGCAGGAACCGTCCGCCTCCAGCGTTACCCGGATCTGGCTGCAGTATCCGGCCAGGTGCTCATCCACCGCATTATCTACAATCTCATAGATCAGGTGATTCAGCCCCTTGGTGCCTACGCCTCCGATATACATACCGGGCCGCTTGCGGACTGCCTCTAATCCTTCCAGCACGGTAATACTGTCTGCATTATATTGTGTCTTTGCCATGATATTCCTCCATTATTTCCTGTAATCCCATGCTATTATAAACAAAATGACAGGCAAATTGCAAGCCTTCCTTCAAAAAAACTTCGAACATATGTTTTTATACTGCTGAAAAGAAGCTCGCGAGCGAGCTTCTTCGCCTGCGGCGGGTTGTCTCATCAGCCCAATTCTCTTCCAACCCATGGAGATCCCCGCGGAGCGTTTTATGTCATAGGACGCACTTTCCTGTGACATAAAAAAGACCTGCAGGATCCGATATTTTCCGGACCGCACAGGTCTTGTAATTACAACACTTTATTCAGGAAGCTGATGGTTCTCTCCTCCTTGGGATGAGAGAAAATCTCCTCAGGAGTGCCCTCCTCAACAATATAGCCTCCGTCCATAAAGATTACCCGATCGGCAACCTCTCTGGCAAAGCCCATTTCATGAGTGACAACCACCATGGTCATTCCCTCGGCGGCAAGCTGCTTCATAACCTCCAGCACCTCGCCTACCATTTCCGGATCCAGGGCGCTGGTCGGCTCATCAAACAGCATAATATCCGGATTCATTGCCAGAGAGCGGGCAATAGCCACCCTCTGCTTCTGTCCTCCGGAAAGCTGAGCCGGATAGGCGTCCGCTTTATCTGCCAGTCCTACCCGGGACAGAAGATCTCTGGCCTTTTCCTCTGCTGCCTTTTTATCCATAATCTTCAGCTCCGTAGGAGCCAGCGTAATGTTATCCAGAACAGTCAGATGGGGAAAGAGGTTAAAATGCTGGAACACCATACCGATATTTTCCCGGACCTTATTAATATTCACGTTGGGATCCGAGATGGGATGGCCGTCTACGATTACCTCTCCTGCCGTAATCTTTTCCAGACGGTTCAAACACCGCAGGAAGGTACTCTTTCCGGAACCGGAGGGACCAATCAGGCAGACAACCTCTCCTTCTTTTACTTCCAGGCTGATTCCCTTTAAAACCTCCAGCTTTCCAAAATTCTTTTTTAAATGTGTAACGGAAATTTTACTGTTTTCCATAAGATACCTTCCTTTCTACTATCACTGCAATCTTGGAGAGGATGGTGCAGATTACCAGGTAATACAGGGCAACTGCCACCCAGATAGCCATAACCAGAGAAGCTGAGTTAGCAGCAATGATCTTACCGTTCTGAGTCAGCTCACGGATTCCGATAATGGAAATCAGGGAGGTATCCTTCATGGAAATAATAAACTGATTGATGATGGAGGGCATCATGGTGCGGAATGCCTGGGGAAGAATAATCTTGCCCATCGCCTTCCCGTAAGGAAGACCCAGACTGCGGGCCGCTTCCATCTGCCCCTTGTCAACGGCTTCAATACCGCCACGGATAATCTCTGCCATATATGCGCCTGCATTGAGGCTTAAAGTCACGGCGCCTGCCGTAAAATTCCCGCCGATGGCGCCCCAGCTGAAGCCGTAGGGGCGTAACACCTGACTGAGACCATAGAAAATAATCATAGTCTGAACCATCAGCGGGGTACCGCGGATAATGTCAATGTAAATATTGGCAATTACCTTTAAAGGCTTTATGCCGGAAACTTTAAACAAACCGAAGATTACACCGAGTATCGTAGCAAAAAACAGAGATACTGCCGTAAGCTTCAGGGTTTCGCCCAATGCAACGTTAAAGGACGGAAAATATTTAATCAGTACGTCTATTACAGCCATTTCATCATCACCTTATTTGTCATTATTTAGAGATATAAGTATTTAAAATCTCATCGTATTTGCCGCTGTCTTTGATATTCTTAAGACCTGCGTTAAACATATCTACCAGCTCTGTGTTCTGGCCCTTCATAACAGCAAAGCCGTAGGAATTGCCGTTCTCCATGGGCAAGGGAAGCTTGAAAGCAACGCCTCTGGAAATCTCATAACCCAGTACCGGATAGTCCTCAAAGCAGGCTACGGAGTTGCCGGCTAAAACATCCTGATACATACTGGAGGAATCTTCAAACTGATTGATGGTGAAGCCATACTGGTCTGCAATGGATTCTGCAAAAGAGCATCCCTCGGTACCGATCTTTGCTGCTACTGTTTTGTCCTTCAGATCCTCATAAGATGCAATATCGGAATCTGCATTTACAGCCATGCCGACACCGGAATCATAGTAAGGCTCAGAGAAATCATACTTTTCTTTTCTTTCATCTGTAATAGACATTCCTGCAATTACAGCATCGTACTCTCCTGCCTCCATACCGGTACATGCAGCGGAGAAGCCTGCTACTACCAGCTCATACTCAAAGCCCTGATCCTCAGCAATCGCCTTTAAAAGATCCAGGTCGATACCAACCATCTCTCCCTTGTCATTCTCAAACTCAAAGGGTGCAAAGGTTGTATCTGTTGCAATTTTGTAAACCTTGCCGTCTGCTGCTGCGGTAGTGTCTGCCGCTGTGGTGTCTGCTGCAGAAGTATCTGCCGCCGTGGTATCTGCTGCCTTTGTCTCTGCTGCTGTGGTTTCCTTTGTGCTGCCGCCGCATGCGGTCATGGATGCTGCCATTACAGCTGCCATAGTAAGTGCCAGTGCCTTCTTCATCATAATCAATTCCTCCTCATTTTGTTATGAAATAAAAAAGGACAACGTAAATAAATACGATGTCCCCCTTGACCAATGGCTCGCTCAGCCATGTCTGAAATTCTAGCACAGAAATTTAAGCAAGTCAAGCAGTTGTTGCTATTACAACTAAAAAGTTGTGATTAGGCTTTATTCCTGCTTTTCCAGATACGCCAGGATATCGGCGGCATTTGTATCCGGCTTTACTTTTTCCATTGCCTTTTCAATGATTCCGTTTTCATCAATCACATAGGTACTGCGCACAACACCCATGGATACCTTTCCATACAGCTTTTTTTCCTTCCAGACATCATAAGCCTGGATCGCCTTCAGCTCCGGATCCGACAAAAGAAGAAAAGGAAGCTGGTATTTTGCTGCAAAATTGCTGTGAGATTTCACACTGTCCTTGCTGATTCCAATGACAGTAACTCCCAGTTCTCTGAATTTGTCATAGTTGTCTGCAAAGGCGCAGGCCTGTCTGGTACATCCCGGAGTGCTGTCCTTCGGATAAAAATACACAACCGTCTTTCTGCCTGCAAAATCAGACAGACTTACCTGATTTCCATCCTTGTCAGACAGCGTAAACTCCGGCGCTCTTGTTCCCGGTGCCAACATAAGCAATTCCTCCTTGAAAGCATCTTTTACTGGCAATCATAGGACAACTGCTTCTGTTTGTCAATAGAACAGCTCTTTCACAGCTCATTTACCGCCTTTTCCAGCTGCTTCATGGCCTTTTCCAGCACCGAGCGGGGACAGGCGGCATTCAGCCGCATATAGCCGCTTAAGCTTCTTCCAAAAGTATATCCCTCATTCAGGCCAAGTCCCGCCTTATAAATCATAAAGTTTCTAAGTTCTTCGTTATTCAGCCCCAGTTCCCTGCAGTCCAGCCACATCAGATACGTTGCATCCGGAATGTTAGGCTTAATCTTTGGAATATGCTTCTCACAATAGCTGCGGATAAATTCAAAATTTCCGTCCAGGTACACCAGCAGCTGCTCCAGCCACTCCTCTCCCTCATTAAAAGCCGCCTCCATGGCTACAGAACTGAAGGCATTGTTGCGGTGAATATCCATGGCAGTCCAGAACCGGTCAAAAGCAAGCTTCATCTCCATGTTCGGAAAAACGGTTGTGGATGCCTGCAGACCGGCCAGGTTAAAGGTTTTCGTTCCGGAAATACAGCTGATTACCTTTTTCCCGATTTCTTCTGAAACAACAGCTGTGGGCGTATGCTTTTTTCCGTGAAAAATCAAATCAGAGTGAATTTCATCGGATACCAGAAGCACATCATTGGCAATACAGATATCCGCCATTTTTTTCAGCTCTTCCTTTGTCCACACAATTCCCAGAGGATTATGCGGGCTGCACAGAAGAAACAGCTTTGCCTCTCTGGCCTTTTTCTCAAAATCCTCAAAGTCAATGGACCATACCCCATCCTGCTCTGTCAGCCGGTTTTCCACAACCTGACGCCCCAGAGCCTCCGTTATATCGTAGAACTCGGAATACACCGGAGTCTGGATTAAAACCTTGTCTCCAGGTTTGGTGAATACCTGCATAATTCCCGCCAGTGCCGGAACCACGCCCAGACTCCAGCTTGCAAGCGCCGGATCAATCGTCCACCCGTTCCGGCGCTCCTGCCAGGAGCAGATTGCCTTAAAATAGCTGTCCGGGCGGGAGGTATAACCCCAGATTCCCTCTTCCGCCTTTTCTTTTAAAGCATCAATAATGGGCTGTGCCGTTTTAAAATCCATATCAGCTACCCACAGAGGAATTACATCCATTGTGCCGAATTTTTTCACTCTTTCATCATATTTTGATGAACGGTTTGTGCTGCGGTCTATAACCTGATCAAAATCATATTTCATACTCTCAACTCCTTTCCTCTGAAAAAAAAAGAACATGCCGACGCATATTCTTTTCTTTCAGCCGGGGGCATAATCCCCCGGCCCGTTGTGATTCATTTGTCCGCTTAGGATGGAATCCATGCTCCGTCCGCGCCTACCTGATATCCATCCGGTGTCGTGGTATTCGTAAGCAGGTGACCTCTGGTTCCATCAGGGATCTCATGGAAATAATACCATTTTCCGTCAATCTGATGCCAGCCCGTATACATATGGCCTCTGGTTCCGTCAGCTGCAGCATGGAGGTAATAAACCTGATCGTCCAGCCTCAGCCAGCCGCTTGCCATATTGCTGTTTGCATCAAAATAGTACCAGGAATCTACTCCGCCCCAGTGTACCAGCTGCCAGCAGGAGGTAGCAAGGCTTCCGTCAAAATAAGTAAAGGTCCAGTTCCCATCCGGACGCTGCAGCCAGTACCCGTCAGCTGCATCTGATACGGCTCCAACCGGCGGTGCAGATTCTGCATAGGCGCAAAGCGGTACTGCCGCAGTCATCGCTGCCGCTGCCATCAGAGCTGTGAGCATTCTGCGGCCTGCTTTGCTGAATGTGAAAAGAATTTTTCTCATAAATTCTCCTTTCTTTCGCAGTTTTCCGTCAACTGCTTTTCTTGTTTTGAATTATAGTACAAAACTGCAAAAGGAAACATATCCTCTTTTGAGGAAATTTAAGAAGAAATGTATGCATTTTTCACAAAAAATATTTCATTGAAAAAATTTAGTGATGTCCGCCGCACTCGTCTGCATGCTCATGGTTATGGCAGATAGAGCCGGTAGAAATCAGCTCACCCTTTAAATAAGTCTCTACAGCTGCTCTTGCATCTCCCTGAACGCCTACAATGACTTCTACACCGCGTTCATTGAAAATGTCAACTGCGCCGCCGCCCATACCGCCGGAAATAATTACCTGGGCTCCGTTATCTGCCAGGAAATTGGGCAGAAAGCCCGGACGATGACCCGGATTGGGAACAGAGTTTTCAGAAATAATCTTTCCGTCCTCTGTGTCAAAAAAGATAAAGTTCTCACAATGTCCAAAATGTCCTGCTACACTGTTTCCCATAGCTGCTACTGCAATTTTCATAATCAATTACTCCTTTATATTTAATAATTTGTTAACGTTTTGATAGATCTCCAGCAATGCATTTCCAGCCGGACAATCGATGTCTGCAAGGGTTTTCCCTGTATTAATCGCCTCGGAAGCAGACTTGTCATACGGAATCTGTCCAACAAACGGAAGGTGTTCTTCCTGACAAAACCGTTTGATCTCCTCTGTATGTTCCGGGCTTACATCCCATTTATTAACACAGACTGCCAGTTTCGCCTGCAGATTTTCAGCTGTTTTTACCAGCCTTTTTAAATCACTGATTCCGGAAAAACTGGGTTCTGCCACTACCAGAACCAGATCCATGCCGCTGACAGATGCAATAACCGGACATCCGATTCCGGGAGAGCCGTCTATCACAGCAAGCTCTGTTTCCCCGGCATGCTTCAGCATCGCCATTTTTACCTCGGTAACCAGCTTTCCGGAATTTCCACGGCCCATTTTCAAAGAGGCAGTGGAAAATACACCGTCCTCCAGATACAGTTCCTTTCTCCCGGCCACATCCTTTTCCAGGGTCACTGCCCCGGCCGGACATACATAAGAACAGACACCGCATCCCTCACAGGCATATTCATTTACCTGAAACCTGCCCTCACATGGAATCAGGGCAGAAAAACGGCAGTGGGACCGGCAGATTCCGCAGCCTGTGCATTTTTCCGGATCAATTACCGCCTTATCGCCTCCCAGAAAGGACGACACCTCGGGCGTTCCCTTCCGCTCTGCCACAAGATGAAGGTTGGGAGCGTCCACATCACAGTCTGCAATGGCTTTCGTCCGGGAAAAGCGAATCAAAGCCGCTGCTGTAGTGGTTTTTCCCGTACCGCCCTTTCCGCTTAATATCAAAAGCCGCTTCATGATACACCTCCCGTCTGCTGAATCTGTGCAAGAAGTTCAGAAAAGATATGGCGCATCTCTGGACTGTGATAAGAAACGATCTGTCCCGCTGCAGCCAGAGCTGCAATATGGGGATCGTAGGGAATTCTGGCCAGAACCGGAAGCTCCTTCTCCCTGCAGAACTGTTCTAACGGTTCATACCGGGTATCCTGCTTGTTAATCACAACACCGCAGGGCTTTCCAAGAAGGGTAACCAGTTCATGAACCATCTGGAAATTATGAAATCCGAAGGCTGTCGGCTCTGCCACAAGAACACAGAAATCCGCATCCATCACACATTCCATTACACTGCAGGCACTGCCCGGAGGACAATCTAAAACAGTAAATCCTTCCGCCTGCTTCAGCGCTTCCCGGATAATCGGAATTCCCGAGGCTTCTCCCGGATTTAAAATCCCGGTTACCACCCGGACGTTTTCTGCTGTCCCGATTTCCAGAACACCAACCGGCTTTTCTTTTTCTGTAATGGCTTTTTCCGGACAAACCAGACTGCAGCCGCCGCAGCTGTGGCAGACCTCGGAAAAGACCATCGGTTTTTCTTTGATATACATCAGGGCATGAAACCGGCAAAACTGTACGCACTTTTTACATCCGTTACAGCGTTCGGCATCAAAAACAGGAAGAAGCGTGCTTACCTGGGAAGAGGTCACCTGACCGGGCTGAAAAAACAGCCGTCCATTCGGTTCCTCCACATCACAGTCAATATAAACCGCATGCTCTGCCGCTGCTGCAAGGTTCACTGCAGTCAGGGTTTTTCCTGCTCCGCCCTTTCCGCTTAAACAGGCAATCTTCACTGCACACCGTGGAAGCCGCCATGAAACTGAGTCAGTTTCTGGAGTCTTCCCTCCTCCAGAGCAGCCAGATCCTCCGCTGCGGCTTTATTTGCGGATTTATAAATTTTCATGCCTGCTTCATGAAAAACATCAGCTGCATTCTGTCCGCATCGGACAGTAATCAGATCCGTTACACCATTGTCTACCAGAAACTGAGCTGCCTGAATTCCTGCACCTCCCTGCGCCTGAGCTGCCGGGTTCTCTTCTATGGTGTCGGTTCCGTTTTCCCGAAATAAAAAATAAGGCGCACGAGCTAAAACAATGCACACATCCTGCTGATTTTCATCCAGGGGAATTGCAATCTTCATTCCTTCAACCTCCTTTAGCAATCTTTGTTCACAGCGGATTCTGTGTCTCCTGCAGCCTCCGCAGCCGCAGAAATCTTCTCTGCCGTCGCAAAGCTGGTAATCACCGCCTTCAATTCTCAGAGGCCGCCCGTCTACAAGAGCCTCTGCCAGTTTCTGCCTGGCAGAATTGTAGATCATCTGAACGGTAGTTCTTGCAACCTGCATATAGCTGCTGCACTCCTCCTGAGAAAATCCCTGCCGGTCAATCAGACGAATCGCCTCATATTCGTCCACGGTAAGGATCACGGCAGAATCACAGGAGCCGCTGCCCGCCGGAAAAAATTCCCGAATCTGAGGCATCTGACATACTTTTCTGCATTTCTTTGGTCTTGGCATATGGACCTCCCTGTATTTCCTGTCGCTGTGCTGCTGCACCAGTTTATTTATGACATATGTCATTAACTAATTGGAGTATACCTCCATTTATGACATATGTCAATAACTTTTTCTTTTCAGCTGACGCAGAAGCTCCCGCGGCAGCTCCATCACACAGCCTTTCAGAGGATTCACAATCTGGCTGATGCGAAGATTTCCCTGAAGGGACAAAAGCATTGCTGCCTGAGCATCCGTCAGTTCAAATTCTTCTATCAGCCACCGATGCATTTTTCTTGCCGCTGTAAGACTGCATTCATCCAAGGATGCTGCCGCCGCAGTCGTGCAGCAGGTATCTTCCGTCACCAGAAAAGGTGTTGGCAGAAAACGCGGTTTTTTTATTAAATTCACTTTCAACACAACACTGCCGTTCACCTCAAGGCCGCAGATCGCCGTTTCTCCGTCCCCCTGTACACCGTGAAGATCTCCTACCGACAGAAGGCCTCCGGGTACAGACACCGGAAGATAGAGTCGGCTCCCGATTCCCAGATCCCGGATATCCAGATTTCCTCCGTGTTCTCCCGGCTCTTCCGTAGAAACAGGAGCTCCTGCCGGACAGGTTCCGATCACTCCAATCATAGGGCGGAGTTTGATTTGAATATCCTCGTCAAAAGCCACACTTCCGCCTTCAATAGGGAACTGACGGCAGTGGCTTCCCTCAATTTCATAGGTGCCAACCCCGTTCCGGACGCACATGGAACCGAAACAGTCCACGGCAATATCCAGAATCTCAATCTCCAGCACATCTCCCGGCTCTGCTCCGCGAATATACAACGGGCCTGTTACCGGATTTCCTTCCGGCATTGCAAGCTTCGAATAATCCATACCGTCTCCGGTGATTCTTTTCCCGTAGCAGTCCATACAGCAAAATACTACCGTTTCCCCGTCATCAGCATATGCAGCCGGCTCTTCCTTCGAATCAAAAAAAATCCGGATATTCTCCGGTTTTAAAATCTGCTGATTTTTCATATATCAATGCCTCCTTCATCACTTATTTTTACTTCTGCTCCTGACTCTGCTCCAGCAGCTGTTCTGATATTCTGAGGATCGCCTCCTGCTTTTCACGCAGAGAGCGGGAACGGGCCTCCTCTTCCGAAAGCGCTGCATACAAATGAATGGCGTTGACACGATCCCAGATAATCTCTCTTTCCTTTTCCCTGGCCATGGCCGCCTCCTTTGCAGCCTCCGTCTCCTCCCGCAGACTCTCTCTGCAGACTTCCAGCTGGCGGTTCTTTTCACGCAGTCTGAGCGCCAGAAAAACAACTCCCCCTGACAGAATGATTGCAAATACCGCACACACCATTATTTTCCTCCCTTCGGCAGGTTTTCACTGACTGCCCTGCGCAGCTCATCCGGATGCACCGGCATAGAAAGAACCGTAAGCCCGGTGCCATCACTGACAGAATATTCTTCCTTCTTTGTTTTTTTCGTCAAAAGAATTGCCGGAACCTCCAGCTTCTGAAATCCTGTTTTCTTCAGCTTTTCCCAGGAAAATTCATCCGCAATCCAAAGCGATGGCTTCCGGTTCCCCGTTCGTTTTTTCATCTCCTCCACAGAAGAAAATACCTGGATATGTACCGGAATCCGATTGACCGCCTGATACAGCCCGCGTCCGTATTCCTCGTCTCTGCAGAGAATCACAACGAGAAAATCTGCCTTTTTTCTTTGTCCTGACTCAATAAAGTCAAGAACCGGCGTATTATAAAGCTGAAACTTCTTTTCCTGATAAACGGAATGATAATAGCTCCTTGCCGCCTGGCACATTCTTCGGCAAAACTGTTCGATATCAATTCGAATATCCGTCACTCCATCCTGACGGCTGGATGAATCCAGCTGACATAGAGAGGTTCCGCAGTTGACGCCCAGATGAAAGCGTGTTCCCTCCTCCTCTTCATCATTCAGAAATCCTTTGTTCTGGTGCAGGTATTCACACCTGAGCTGCCAGCACCGTTCTCCCGAAATATACGGAGAAGGATCTCTGGGAGATACCTTAAAAAACTTTCCCGCGTATTCGTCAAACCACCTGATATACTGAGTCCCCACATCGCGGGACGGGTTCTTCTGCCGATCCAGAATCACTCTTCCGTCCCGATATCGTTTTACAATCTCCGGAAATGCAATCCCACCGCAAATATCCGGCAGGGTCAGAGCCAGCGCCAGGGCAGACTGCCATCTTCCGTCCTCAATATTAAATTCCACTTCATCTACACGATGAAGGAATGTAAAGCTTACATCTTCCCGACTCATATTCCTTAACAGAAACCTCCTTACTTCTGGATAATACAGGAACAAACCTTTTTCCGCTTCAAACTTTTCTATAAGTTTATCATACAATCAGAATGTTCTCAATACAGGAGAACGTTTCCTTCCGACGCATGGCAATCCTCGCGGAGTGTTTTTTTCACAGAAAGCAATTTCCTGAAAAACAAAAACTCCCCTGATTCTTTTTAACCGAATCAGGGGGATTTCCTCTTTCTTATCTGTTTTTTTACCGGGCTTTAATTTCAAACTCCTGCACGCCTGCAGAACCGGGGGCTACTTCATACGGTTCAAATACGATGACAGGATTTCCTGCCTCATTCATATAGAAGGACGTCTCTTCTGTAATATCCGGCAGCGCATCCTGGAAATAACCGCCTCTCTCTTCCATCTGCTTCTTCACCTGTTCCACTGCAGTCTGACTGTAATTGTCTCCTAATACATCCTTTAAAGAAATTAATTTTCCATTTTTCAGGTCAAAATTATAATACCGGCTCTGTCTTCCTGCATTGTTCCAGTTTTCTCTGCCATGAACGGCAAGAGACAGGAAATCATCCGACTGGGATTTCACGTCATACCAGACCTTGATTTCAATCTTGTGCTCCTTCCACTCCTCAACCGTTCCTCCGGTATCTAAAAATGCCTTGCGATATTCCATGGCATTTTCTATAGACTCCTCTGCATACAGCTCGCACAGTCTGTGAATCTCAGAATTTACAGACTGTTCCAGGTTCTTAAAATCCCCGGAAATCATTTCAATGCTGGGAATATCTACAGCAATACTGTAGTCCTCTGTTTTTGTTTCATAGGATCGAAACGTCAAAACCTTTGCAACCATGCCAATCACGGGAATTTCTTCCGCCGCATGGGCAAATGTGACGCTGGTGTTTAACGCTGCTGTAAATAAAACGACTGCGGCGGCGGCGGCTGCTGCCAGACTATGATGAAACAGCTTTTTTACAGCTGTCTGTCTCCGCCGTTTTTCCGCTTTTTCAATCTCTGACTGAACGCGCACAGAAAGCTCCGGCGGAATCATAATTTCTTCATACTGTTTTCTTGCTTCTTCCATTCTGTTCATAGATTTTCCTCCTTCAATATCAGCTTTAAAGAGCGAAGGCCCCGGTAAAGTCTGGCCTTTGCAGTATTCAGATTCAGATTTGTGACTTCTGCTATTTCTTTTAATGTCAGATCTTCATAAAACCTCAGCTTGATTACAGTCTGAGATTCCAGGTCAAGTTTACCAATCTGCTCGTAAAGCGTATCCTGTGTATCAAACCCTTTTTCTTCATAATACCCTTCTTTTTCCTCACAGCCTTCCAGTGAACCATACCTTTTATTTTCTCTGAGCATTTTAAGACTTTCATTCACAATGATTTTGTATAACCAGGTTTTCATTGCCTCCTCTCTTCTTAAATCCCCATAATGCTCCAGGGCTTTACAAACGGAACTTTGCACCACATCCAGCGCATCCTCCTGATTTCTCACATAACTGTATGCCAGCCTGTAGAATTTATTTTGATTTTCGATTATGTAATCTACAATCTTTCTATAAAAATCTTCCTTCATTCCAATATCCTCTCAGTATTACTTATTTCGTCTTCTTATCTTATAGATAGATTTTACATGAAAAAAGTTGCAAAATCATAAAAAAGGAGCAAGTAAAGGAGCAAGTTCCTGTGAACGAAAAATGCCGGAAGCACTCCGCCTCCGGCATTTTTCCAAAGAAATAAACACGATTTTTCCAAAACGTTTTACAGTCCGGGGAAAAAACGTTCAATTACCTCTTTTATTCCATTATGATTATTATCTTTTTTTGTAACGTAATCAGCCACCATCTGGACAGCATCAGGCGCATTTGCCATGGCAACTCCAAGACCGGCATGACAAATCATCGCAATGTCATTAAAGCTGTCGCCGCAGCAAACCATTCGTTCCCGTTCTATGCCGAGACGCTTTAAAAGATATTTCAATCCATAGGCTTTATCCACGCTTTTAGGAGTAACTTCCAGATACCAAGGTTCTGAATGAAAAACCTGGGCTTCGTGAAAATACTTATGAGAAAATACCGGCTCCAGATTTTCCAGAACATCCGGCTCTCCTGTGATGAGACATTCATTAACAGGAAGACTGGCGCGGTTCCGGAAGTTTTCGCAGTATTCAAGCGGCATTCCCATAATTTTTGATTCCATCTTTAAATAAGTGTCCGGCATGGTTCCGGCAATAATTTTTCCCGGCTGGTATATTGCTATTCCAACCTGATTTCTGACTGCATCCTCCCACAGACGTCCGGGAAGGTAACCGGGAAGGACCTTTTCAAATATGCATTCGCCAGTCCGTACATCCAGTATTTTTCCTCCGTTAAAGGAGAGAATATAGCTTTCATATTTCTCAAATCCCAGTTCTCTCGCTATGGGAAATACGCCCTCCGGAGGGCGGCCGGAAGCAAGCACCACCTTGATTCCCGCTTTCTGAATTCTGCGGACAGCCTCTCTTGTCTCCGGCAGAACCTCCTTTTGGGAGTTCGTTACCGTTCCGTCAATGTCCAGAACTAACAGCTCATATTTCATGGAATCCTCATTTCTGCAATCCTTTTTTCAAATATTCCGCTCTCGTCTCCTCAGGAACCATACAGCCTCCGGTTGCCCATGCAATATGTGTCGCCTGACTCATTTTATCTGTCAGATTCATTTTCTCCACATATTCTTTCAGCTTCTCCGGCTGAATCAGGGCAGCAAAGGACGCGCAGGAGCTGGGCTCAATGAAAATATCCTCTGTATGAAGAAGACCGCGCATCAGATCGTATAATTTCATATCTTCTATTGTGGCAATTCCCGAAAGCATCGGCTCAATCACCCGTCCCACAAATGCAGAAGGCCGTCCTACTGCCAGTCCGTCCGCATCTGTCCGTCCGTCAATATCCAGATCTCTCACGCTGATTCCATCCTGCAGTCCGGTTGCCATTCCAAGCATCATACAGCAGGCATGGGTCGGCTCTGTAAAGAAGCAATGAACATTGTCTCCATAAATCTTCTTGATTCCATAGGTAACTCCGCCCGGCGCTCCTCCGATTCCGCACGGAATGTACACAAACAAAGGATGTTCCTCATCAACCGGAATCTTCATTTCTTCAATCTGCGCTTTCAGCCGTTCCCCTGCCACACTGTATCCCAGGAACAGGTTTTGAGAGTTTTCATCATCTACAAAATAGCTCATAGGATCTGCATCGGAATTTTCTCTTCCTTTTTCTACTGCAGCGCAATAGTCATCTGCATATTCCACAACCTCTACGCCGCGGCTGCGCAGCAGATCCTTTTTCCACTGTTTTGCATCAGCAGACATATGGACAATCACCCGGAATCCTAATTTTGCACTCATAATTCCAATACTCATGCCAAGATTTCCCGTGCTTCCCACCTGTACTGTATACTTTCCGAAAAACTTCACAAATTCCGGTTCTGCAAGAACACTGTAATCGTCAGTCTCTTTAAGCATACCTGATTCCAGAGCCAAATCCTCTGCATGCTTTAACACCTCATAGATACCGCCTCTTGCCTTAACAGAACCTGATACAGGAAGATGGCTGTCCATTTTCAGCATCAGACGGCCTTCCACTCCGGCATGATATTCCGTATTCAAAAATTCCTTCATTTCAGGAATATCGCGAAGCTCTGATTCAATGATTCCACCGGTTTCCTCCAGCTCCGGAAATACCCGTTTTAAATAAGGAGCAAATCTCAGCAGTCGTTTGCTTGCATCGCAAATTTGTTCCGTACTGATCTCACCGGCCGGCTGTTCCTTCTCCGGAACCATTTTATCGTTAAGCCAGAAGGTTTCCCTCAGCTCAAATGCATCTTTTACTGCCGGGATACTGTTGATATATTTCTGAAATTCTTCCTTCATTTTTTTACTCCTTTTTCTTTAAATATCCGTTTGACGGATTCATAAACTCTCTGGTAAGCCGTTTTACCTCAGGGGCCAGGAAAAACAGTGCCGCAATATTGGGAATAATCAAAAGACCCAGGGCACAATCCTGAATAAACCATACCATGTCAATCGTACTTAAACTTCCCAGAATAATAATCAGCGGAAAGAGCAGCCGGTATATTTTTGCCCATTGCGGCTTATTCAGGTAATTCAGGCTGACATGTCCAAAATACCACTGGCTCATCAGAGATGTTCCTGCAAATAAAATCAGGCTGATATAAATCACATACTGCATTCCCGGAATCGCTGTTTGAAATGCTGCCGCAGCCAGTGTGGATGCGTTGGTGTGAACCGTATTTACTTCTGTAATCAGAACTGCAAAGCCTGTTGTGCTGCAGATAATCATCGTGTCAACAAAAACCTCGATAATACCGCAAAGTCCCTGGCGGACAGGATGATCCACATCAGCAGACGAATGAAGAACTGCCGCAGAGCCTTCACCGGCCTCATTGGAATACAGGCCGCGGGCCACGCCAAAGCGCATAGCCTCTTTGGCTGAAATTCCTGCTAAAGCTCCTGCTCCCGCCTTCAGAGAAAAGGCCCCCTGAATCACAGATGCAAACATTTGGGGAATTTTTCCCGCGTTCATCAAAAGAATCAAAAAACCGCCTGCCACATAAATCCCTGCCATAAACGGAACAATTTTCTGCGCCACATAAACCAGCCTCTGAAACCCTCCGCTGATAATCAAAGTCATAACAATCGCTGCTATCAGACCTGTGATGATATAGGGACTGTGAAATGCCTCACTTGCCACATTTGATATGGTGTTGGCCTGAATCAGGGTTCCCCCGGCATTCTGGATAAAGAGCATGCATGCCACAAAAATACCGGCTCCCTTCCAGTGCATTCCGTATTGGATATAATACATCGGGCCGCCGTTTATATTTCCCTGGCTGTCTTTTCCCTGATATTTCATACCCAGAACAATCTCACCGAACTTCGTAGCCATACCGAAAAAAGCTGCCACCCACATCCAGAACAGCGCGCCGGGACCGCCTGCTAAAATAGCTGTGGAAACTCCCACAATATTCCCGCTACCCACACAGCTGGCAATTGCCGCGCACAATGCCTGATACGAGGAACACTTTTTTCCATTTTCTTCTTTTGAGGAATTTCCCCTTAAACGAAACGTGCCCTTCCACATCATTTTGACACAGCGAAACTGGATAAAGCCTGTGGTCACCGTATAGTAAATTCCCAGTCCCAAAAGGGCAAATAAAAGCCAGTCACCCCACAAAAAATCGGCAAGTGTTTTGAAAATCTTCTCGATTTCATTCATGAATCAATTCCTCATTCCAACAGATTTCTCCCCTGTGCATCCGGAAGACTTGCTCCCATAATCGCTGCCAGCGTCGGCGCAACATCAATCAGGCGGACATTTTCAACATTTCCCTTTTTGATTCCTGCTCCAGAAATCATAAAGGATGCTCTCATTTCCGGGAAGTTCTCACTGTATCCATGCTGTGCCTTCTGCGTTAATTTTGTTCTGCAGTAGTCTCCTGTTGTATCATCCCGTAATTCATATCCCTTTTTTGAAACCAGAACATAAGCTGCCTCCGGGAAACCTCCCCGTTCCTTTGCCTCAGCCGCATCCAAAACCTCCAGAATTCCGCTTTCCGGATCAGCCTTCATCTGATCAAGCACTGATTTCAGACACTCTGCTGCTTCCTGATCCTCCGGATCGGCCAGGCGGATCTCAGCAGTGCCGCCTGCTCTCTGGCTGTATGCTTTCCAGTCTGTCACATTTCCCTGGTCATCTGTTTCCAGCAATCCTGCTTTTCTCAGAAGTACATTCGGAGAAATATTATGAGTATTATCAAGAGAACCGTGGTCGGAGACAACACAGACAACCAGATTGCCCTCTGTAATCCGCTCTGCCTCCTGAATCAGTTCTCCCAGCATCCTGTCAATTTTCTGAAGGCTTTCCTTAGCCTCATTGCTGTATACGCCATACTGATGGGCACTCTCATCAAAGCTTGCGAAATAAGCAGAAAGGAAAAACGGTTTTTCCTGAATTCCGGGCTCCAGCTTGTTTTTGAGAATCCAGAGCGCTGCCTTTCCTCTCTGGGCATCGCCTGCATCAGACAGATCCAGGCCGCCGGCATAGGTTCCGATCTCCTGTTCCATTTCCAGAATCATTCCCTGCGGCTTTGCCACTGCATCAATAAACAGACTGTCCAGGCTGCTTCCATCCCACCAGAATTCCGGCGCAATAAAATCTCCCTTTGCCCCTACAGATGTGGGAAATGCTGCACTTGCAGACCAGTAACCGCTCTCCTTTGCTGCCTCCCAGAGAGTTTTTACCCTGCTGTTTGCAAACCAGTGCCAGGCCCCAAGATGTTCTCCCTTCGGATCGAAAATACCGTTATTCACAATCCCGTGAACAGCCGGATTTGTCCCTGTAATCATGCTTTGATGGCATGGATAGGTAAACGTAGGGAATACGCTCTTCATTCCATCCCTTGCCGTACAGCCATTTTCAACAAAATACCTTGTAATTACTGGAAGCTTAATATTCAGTCTTTCCTGTTCAAATACATACTCCGGTTTTAATGCATCTACGGAAATAAGCAGTACGCTCGGTTTCTGTTTCATTTACTATTCAACCCTTTCTTTTGAGATCACCATTTCTACTCCTGCTTTTCTGAATGCGGCAATCTGATCATGGGATGCGCCTGCATCCGTGATAATCATGGAAATCTGATCGATTTCGCACATTTTCACAAGGGAATTTACTCCCAGCTTGGAACTGTCTGCAATTACAATTGTTTTTTCAGCTGCTTCCATCATTCTGTTCTGGACAAGAATTTCATCCATTCGCTGATAAGTAATGCCCCGCTCCACAGAAATACCGCAGGTTGTCAGGAAAAATGTGTCTACATTAATTTTAGAAAAAATCAGTGTCGCTATATCAGATACAAAGGCTTCCTCATCAGGGCGGTAAATCCCGCCTGTGAGAACAAGAGTAATCCCTTCACAATCTGCCAGTTCATTGGCAACAGCCAATGAATTGGTAACAACAGTGAGAGAATGAAACCTTCCTTTGATTGCCTTTGCCAGAAGCAGCGCCGTTGTTCCGGAGTCCAGGGCTATCGCCTGTCCTTCGCAAATGTAGTTTACAGCTTCCTCGGCAATTTCCTCCTTGCTGTGCCACTGCTCCTCTTTTCTTTTATTAAAAGAGGTATAGGAAAGACTTTTCTCCAGAGGCGTATCCATTTTCATTGCTCCGCCATGGATTCTTCTCAGCATCCCTTTTGCTTCCATGTTTTCCAAATCTCTGCGTATCGTCTCTCTGGAGGTTCCCAGTAATTTGCACAAAGCAGTTGCTTTCACACTTCCCTCTCTGTTCAGCAGATTCAGGATTTCTTCATATCTTTGCTCTGATAACATAAATTTCAACTCCTTCAAACTAGTCAAATCCGTTCTATGTGCACATAATAACACAATAATACACATTTTGCAACCTATTTTCGCTTGTATTTACAAATTTTCGCCTGATGATTTTTCCATTAATTAGGTAGAACTCCCAATAAAAACACATTTTTGCAATAAAATACACATTTTTACTTGACATTACACGCTTTTACAACTATACTGAAACTGTCAAATCCGTTTCACTAAATCCTGATAAAATATGTGAGGTATTTTCGTATGTCTGAACAGGTTAAGAAAAAAATTGATAAAAAGTGGATTTCCTTCGGTACCCTGATGCTGGGAGCCGGAACCATCTATAAGCTGGGCTTTCTGAAAGACGCATTCTATGTGCCAATGCAGGAATTTATGGGACTGTCACACACCCAGATCGGAACTGCCATGAGTGTAGCCGGACTGATTTCTACCTTTGGATTTCTGGCTTCCATTTATCTGACAGACCGGGTTTCCAAAAAAATCATGATTCCGTTATCACTGATCAGTATCTGTCTGTGTGGAATCTGGCTTTCAACATTTCCGTCCTACGGCGTATTTCTTTTGATTTACTGTCTTCTTGCAATATGCGCAGATATGCTCTACTGGCCTACCATGCTGAAAACAGTCCGTCTTCTGGGAAATGAAGATGAACAGGGACGAATGTTTGGAATTATGGAAGCAGGACGCGGTCTGATGGATACCATCGTAGCTTTCAGCGCCCTGGCAATTTTTTCCGCCTGCGGCAGCAATGCATTTGGATTAAAAATGGCAATCCTGTTTTATTCTGTCGTACCCGGCGTCATCGGCATTATTCTTTACTTCCTTCTGGAGCCGGATGAAAAACCTGCGCCTTCCGCTTCCGGAGAGGCTGTCAGCGCAAACAAACAGGCCTGGGAAGGGGTTTTACGGGCTTTAAAAAACAAAAACATCTGGCTGGTATCCTTCAACGTATTTTTCGTTTACAGCGTGTACTGCGGACTGACCTACTTCATTCCGTTCCTGGAAGAGATTTATGCGCTTCCTGTGGCATTAGTCGGAGTATATGGAATTATTAACCAGTACGGTCTGAAAATGCTCGGCGGTCCTGTCGGCGGTTTTATTACAGACAAGGTTCTTCACTCTGCAACACGATATCTTCAGATCGCCTTTGTGATTGTAGCTGCCGTTCTTGCTGTATTTGCCATCCTGCCCCATCAAAGCATGGGAATTATCCTGGGCATGGCAATCTCACTGACCATCAGTGCGTTTGTCTACAGTATGCGTGCAATCTTCTTTGCTCCGATGGATGAGGTTGATGTACCGCGTGAAATCACCGGTTCAGCAATGTCTCTTGGTTCCTTTATCGGTTATCTTCCGGGAGCATTCATGTACGCAGTATATGGAGGAATTCTGGATCAGTTTACAGGAATCACGGGGTACCGGATTGTATTTGCCATCATGGCTGCATTTGCAGTTGGCGGACTGCTTTTAAGTACCTATATTCTTGGTATTATCCGAAATCAGAAAAAACAGGCTGCGAAAGCTGCATAATATATTCTGAAATAAAAAAGGACGCACGTTCCCATGTATTGAAACGTGCGTCCTTTTTTATTTCAGCTTTAAAAATGCCGCCAGATTGCCCCGCTCATTCCCCGTTGTCCGGTGAGAGAACAAAAGCTCCGGATTGCAGTGGGTGCAGATATCAGTTGTATGAATATTCTCCTTTTTTACACCTGCCTCCGCAAAAACAATCTCATTGGCCAGCCACAAATCCAGCTGATACTTTCCATTTTCTTTCTGATAAAACAGACTGTCATGCCAGGACTTGTCAAATTCCTTCCTGAATTCCTCCACAACCTCGCCGCCGACTTCAAAGCAGTCCCGGCAGATGCTGGGGCCTATGCAGGCAATTACCTCCTCCGGACTGGTGCCATAATTCTCTCTCATGGCATCCAGAGTTTTCTGTCCCATTCTGTTTACAGTTCCTCTCCATCCGGAGTGGGACAGACCAATGGCCCGGTGAACCGGATCCAGCAGATAAAGAGGAACGCAGTCTGCATAAAAGGTAACCAGAGTAATTCCCGGAATATTGGTAATCAGACCGTCTACATCCTGGTAATCCCGCGGACAGACAATGCCTTTTCCTTTATCCGCCTCTGTCACCCTTCTCACATGAGTGGTATGTGTCTGGTAAGAAAGCACCATATTTTCCGGCGCCGTATCGAGAATCTCTGCCATGCGGCGGTAATTTTCCATCACATGCTCCGGATCATCTCCTCTGCTGAAGGAAAAGTTCATGGAAGAAAAAATGCCTTCACTGACTCCGCCGGTACGGGTAGTGAAGCTGTGGCTTACCAGCCCGCTTTCCTCCAAAGCAGGAAATGACAGCCAGACAACCCCGTTTTTTTCTTTTATGTTTAATTGCTCTTTCGCCTGTTTCCGTTTCCATGATACCATCACAATCTTCCTCCGTCTCCCGGTTTCCGGGCAGCATTTATCCGGCATCCCCAAGCCTAGAACGCATCCTGAATCCAGGAAATTTCCGTTCCAAGAATGCAGATCACATCAAATCTGCACCTTGTATCCTCCCCATATCCGCAGCTGTACAGATAAAACCTGGCCGCACTGCGGATATGGCGCTGTTTAGAAGGTGTCACTGCCTCAGCCGGATCTCCCATTCTCCCATGGGAGCGGTATTTCACCTCAGCAAAAACAAGGACCGGACCATCCTGCAAAATCAGATCAATCTCTCCCTTGCGGCAGTAAAAATTCTGTTTTATCAGCTTCAGCCCTGCCTTTTGAAGGTATTCTGCAGCTATCTGCTCGTAATGCTGTCCGGTGTGCCGTTTATTTTCCCCATCCATACAAAAACTCCAGACCAGATCAGTCTTCCTGCTTCAGAAGCTTCTTTAAAAAGCTTCTCCGGTGAATGGGGGTGGGACCGTATTCCAGAATTGCCGCCCGGTGTGCCGCTGTTCCGTAGCCTTTGTGCTTCTTAAAGCCGTATTCCGGAAACAGGGTATCGTATTCATCCATCATATGATCCCTGGTAACCTTTGCCATAATACTGGCAGCTGCTATGGACACGCTCTTTGCATCTCCTTTAATAATCGGAATCTGCTGAATATCCAGACCGGGAATCGTCACCGCATCATTCAGCAAAAGCTCAGGCTGCACAGAAAGACCGGCTACAGCCTGACGCATGGCCTCGTAGGTTGCCTGAAGAATGTTGATTTCATCAATAACGTCCGGCCCTACAATGCCTACATTCCAGGCTATGGCCTTTTCCTGAATCTCAGAAAACAGCTCCTCTCTTTTTTTCTCTGACAGTTTTTTTGAATCATTTAAAAAGAGAATTTCACAGTCTTTGGGAAGGATGACTGCTCCGGCCACCACCGGCCCTGCAAGGGGACCGCGCCCCGCCTCATCAATGCCGCAGATCCAGCTGCAGGCTGCATAGGTATCTTCATATTCCCTCATGGCTGCCAGCCGTTCCCGCTCAGCCTGAAGCTTTTCTTCCGTCAGTTTTCGCATGGCTCCTCCGTTTCCTCCGGAGGGAACTCCAGGGTAATCCGTCCCAGCCGGCCGCTTCTAAAATCGTCAATTACAATTGCTGCCGCCTTTGCGTAATCCGGTTCTCCGCCCTTTAACAGACAGCCTCTCACCCTTGCAATCTGAGAAAGCCATTCTGCCTCTGTCCGGCCGGCAAAAGAAGCATCTCTCTCCTCTTCCGTCAAATACCGCTGAGGCAGAATCTGCGGATAATGGGCTTCCAGAAACCGGATCAGTTCCATGGCAAGCTCGTCTTTATTTAAAATCTCATCGTTAATCGAACCAATAAAAGCAAGCAGAAGCCCGACTCTCTGATCCTCAAAACGCGGCCAGAGAATTCCCGGGGTATCGAGAAGCTCCAGAGTCTTATTCAGGCGAATCCACTGATTTCCCTTGGTCACACCCGGCTTGTTTCCTGTCTTCGTACATGCTTTTCCTGCAAAGGAATTGATAAAAGTAGATTTTCCTACATTGGGAATTCCCACCACCATCGCACGCACAGGACGGTTCAGAATCCCCCGGCGGCGATCCCGCTCAATCTTTTCCTTACAGGCCTCCTGAACAACTCCATTGATCTGCTTTAATCCTGCGCCGCTTCTGGCATTTACCTTTACTACAAAAAATCCCTTTTTCTTAAACCAGGACGTCCATGCCTCATTCTGCTTTTCACTGGCAAGATCGGATTTGTTCAGCAGAATCAGCCGGGCCTTTCCCTTGCCCAGCTCGTCAATATCCGGATTCCGGCTTGCCAGAGGAACTCTGGCATCCACCAGCTCAATAATCAGATCAATCAGCTTTATATCTTCCTTCATGGCACGTTTCGCCTTTGTCATGTGCCCGGGATACCACTGTATATTCAAACAAATACCTCCCTGTTCTTTTTATCCTTCACTCTGTCCGTTTTTCTGCCCTTTTCATTTACAGACACACTGCTGAAAAAAGCCGGTCTGCAGGTTTCCTGTCACCACTTTCTACGGCGAAGGAATCAGGCTGATATCGATCAGAGGAAACAGTCTGAGCCAGACTCTTCCCAGAATCTGCTCTTCTTTTACATTGCCTACATTCGCAAAACGGCTGTCTTCGCTGCTGTCGCGGTTATCACCAAGAAGAAAATATTCGCCCTCTCCCAGTTCTACCGGTTTTTCCGCCAGACCTGCCAGGGAAACATGTCCCAGTCCTTCTTCCTGAATCGGCTGTTCATTTACATAGACTGTACCGTCCTGAATCTGAACCACATCTCCGGGAATTCCAATGACCCGCTTGACATACAGCTTTTTGTCTTCCCGCTCAAATACCACTACATCCATCCGATCCGGCTTTCCAAAATCATACACCAGACTGTTCACCAGAACCACATCATCGGAATTCAGCAGCGGCTGCATAGACTGTCCGATTACGGTAACCCGGGTTCCGAAACAATTCAGACAAAACCAGGCAAAAGCCAGAGCCACTGCAATATCCACAACCCAGGATGACAATCTCCGAACCAGGTTCCGCTCATCTCCCTGATAAAATTCCACGCGCAACATCCTTCCTGCTTTTCATTTTTATCCAGAAACAAAACAAAGGGACAATTTTCATTGTCCCCTCATTCACGCAATTATTTTACTAACTCTTTAACCTTAGCAGCCTTACCTACTCTGTCTCTTAAGTAGTTCAGTTTTGCACGTCTTACTTTACCTCTTCTTACAACCTCGATGTTGTCTACAAACGGGGAATGTACAGGCCAGGTCTTCTCAACGCCGATACCGTTGGAGTTCTTACGAACGGTGAAGGTCTCTCTTGCGCCGCCGTTCTGTCTCTTAATAACGGTTCCCTCAAATACCTGGATTCTCTCGCGGTTACCCTCTTTGATCTTGTTGTAGACCTTAACGGTATCGCCTACTGCAAACTCCGGTACGGAAGCCTTTAACTGTGCTGCTTCAATGTTCTTAATAATTTCGTTCATTTGTGTGAACCTCCTTCAATATGTTTGATGTTCTATAATGCTTTCCGGGCAACAGAGGACCATCTCTTTTTATTCGTCACAACTTCCTGATCATATCATAGGATTTTATAAAATGCAAGCACAATTTTAACGGTTTTTCGCGGTTTCCGGCAGTTTTTTCAGGTTTTCTCTCCCCGTTTCTTTCTTACGCGGACTTCTTCCTTCCAGAACAAGCTCCACAAGCTGCGGAGGATTGCAGATGCGCTTCAAAAAACGGTTTCCCAGTCCGCTGCTTACGACCAGATGCTTCCCCTGCTCTATGTAATGCCCCCTGGAATAAGGAGGAAAGAGCCGCAGATCAGGCGAAAGCAGACCGGGAAGTTTTTTCCCCAGAAAACGGATAATCCCGCCGTGTACATGACCGGATAAGGTCAGATCTGCTCCCCATTCCCGATAAGCGGGATAATACAGAGGATTATGGGCCAAAAGCAGCGTACAGCACTCCGGATCTGCCTTTCCAAGGAAACGCTCCATATCTTCTTTTTCAAACTGTATACCCCACTGAAATTCTCCCAGAGGATCCTTATAATAAACCAGAGGCATAGTCAGACCGCAGATCCGAATCTGCCCGCCATCTCGGGTGATCGTCTGCCACTCATTGTCCAGAACACAGATTCCCCACTGCTTCAGCTGGCGAAAAAATATGTTTCTGCAGCCGGGCTCCAGAGTCATTTCATGGTTCCCAATGCTGTAATAAACAGGATATCTTCTGGCAAGACGGCGGCACAGCGCAAGACTGCTTTCCAGTCCTCCTCTTTTGCTGTCTGCCATATCCCCTGTCATAAGAACCATATCCGGATGAAAATCATCTATGGCTTTTATCAGCAGACTGTGGTTCTTTCCAAACCAGGCTCCATGAAGATCGGATAAATGCACCATGCGGACACCATAAAATTCCGGCGGAATCTTTTCTGACCGGATACTGCAGCGAACTTTTTCAAATAATGGCTTCATTTCCTCTCCTCTCTTCTTATGATACCGGATCCCGAAATACCACGTCCTCTATCTCAGCTTCTTTTCTTTCTATATCTGCCTCCAGATTCTCCCGGCGGTGCTTTAACTGCAAAATCACATTCTGAAGTCTGATTCTGGCTGCAGTCACCTGGGTCTGCGCCCGGCTAATCTGATCCTGTACCGCCCAGTCAATAAAAAGTCCATCAAAGAACACATCAGCAAACCTTAAAAAACCATCTGTACTTACCTCCATATGCTCCTGAGGAATCTCAACATCGGAAAGCTCCGTCTGAAACCTGCGCAGCTCTATCTGGAAGCGTTCAATTCCCTCCTGCGCCCGATCCATATGCTCGTGCTTGGCCAGAGTTGTCAGCATTCCTCCTCCAAGCATATCCCAGGTACCCCAGTTTCCCGCACTGGATAAGCTGTCCAGAATCCTGTCCGCTGTGGAAAGAGCTGCATTTCCCGCTGCTTCCGCTTCCTGAATCTCCCGTTTCTGCTGTCTCATTGCAGCCAGCTCCTCTTCCATTTGAAGAACCTGTTCTCCGCCCCCTGTTCCGGAAATCTTCATTTCCTCCCGCTTTTCTTTCAGAAGACGTTTCAGCTGTTCCTCGCACCCCTGAAAACGGGCCGCCTCCTGTCTGACTGCACGCAGATCCTGCCTCACTGCCTCCAGCTCCTCCATAGCTGCATCGTACTTCACTGCCGCTGCGTATGCCTCTGCCTTTTCCTTTTCCAGCCTTGCATCCAGGCTTCCCGATATCCGGTAAAACAGGCGATAAAGGCTGCGCCCCTGAAGCTTCTCTACGTCACCGCTCTCCTTCACCCGCAAAACATCCAGCTGACGAATTTTCTCCGCAAGCTCCTGCTGCTGAGATAAAAGCTGTTCCAGCCTGTTCCTTGCATGCTCCAGCATAGCTGTCTGCTCCCGAAGCAAACACAGCTCCTGATTTCTCTGTATGGCCTTTTCCCGTTGGGAAGAAGCTCCTATTCCGCTGTCCTCTTTCATAGACCTTCCCCTCTTCTGTATGGATGTCAATTTTCTGCTTCTATCCTATTTTATCATACTCTTTTCCGTCTGACTTTGAGCTTTCCATAACATTTTTTTAAAAATTCATTACTGGTTTTTCCCCTCCGCCCATGGCGATCCTCGCGGAGCGTTTTTGTTTCATAGGACGTAATTTCCTATGAAATCAAAAAGCGCCAGTTCACACACTGACGCTTTCATCAATACCGTTATTTTTTATATTTCTGAATCCTCTGCCTCTCTCATTTCTTCCAGAAGCTCTTCCAGATAAATCTTCTCTTTTTTGGAAAGATTGGCTCCCTCCAGCAAATCCGGCCGCCGCTCCAGGGTTCTCTTAATAGACTGCTGGCGACGCCATGTTTCAATATTTTTATGATGGCCGGAAAGAAGAACCTCCGGAACCCGCATTCCCTCATAAATTTCCGGACGGGTATACTGAGGATACTCTAAGAGGTTGTCGTGAAAGGATTCAATCTCAGCAGAGGCATCATTGTTCAGTACTCCGGGAACCAGCCGGGAAATGCAGTCGATCATCACCATGGCCGGAAGCTCGCCTCCCGTCAGCACATAATCGCCTACAGAAAGATAATCGGTCACAATCAGCTCCAGGGCTCTTTCATCAATTCCCTCATAGTGTCCGCAGAGAAATACCAGATCCTCTTCCTTTGCCAGTTCTTCTGCAATGGACTGGTTAAACACTCTTCCCTGGGGAGTCATATAAAGCACACGGGGACGCCTCCCCAGCTTTTCGCAAAGCGCCTGATACGCATCACACACAGGAGCTGCCTGCATCACCATACCGGCTCCGCCGCCGTAAGGAGCGTCATCTACATGTCCATGCTTTTCTTTTGTGTAATCCCGGATATTCACGGCCTCAATGGACAAAAGCCCCTTATCCACCGCCCGCCCGATAATGCTGGTATTCAGCCCGTCCAGCACCATATCGGGAAATAAGGTCATGATATGATAATTCATGGTTATCCTCCTGTTTTTTAGAGATCCAAAAGACCGTCCATAATATGCACCGTCATCTCTCCGGCATCCAGATCCACCTTCAAAATGCACTGCTTAATCGCCGGGAACAGATACTCTTTTCCATCATTTCCTTCGATAACATATACATCATTGGCTCCGGTCTGAAGCACATCCTTCATTACACCAAAGTCCTCGCCTTCGTCAGTAATGACCTTCAGGCCAATCAAATCCACAATAAAATTCTCATCCGGTCCCAGCTTTACAGCCTGTTCCCGCTTAATCAGCAGATCCCTGCCCTTGTACTTTTCGATTTCATTTATATTATTAAATTCTTTAAATTTTAAAATGACCATATTTTTGAAGAACTTTACACTTTCGATATTTAAAGTCATCTGTTCTCCGCGGCCCAAATCAAGAATTACTGTTTTCAGTTTTTTAAAACGGTTTACATCATCTGTTGTCGGATATACCTTTACCTCTCCCCGTACTCCGTGGGTGGAAGAAATGACGCCGACCCGAAGCATATCATCCATGCTTTTACCTCTTTCGCCTCTGATTTTTTTCAAACAGCCTATACCGATTGCCGGAAATTACATCTTCTTTTCAGCATAACAAGAAAGAAGCTCGCAAGCGAGCCTCTCCGCCTGCGGCGGGTCGCTTCTGCGACAAAATTCTCTGCCGCCGCATGACGATTCTCGCGGAGCGTTTTTGTTTCATAGGTCGTAATTTCCTATGAAACAAAAAGCTGCCGCTGGAAACTCCGACGACAGCCCTTACCGGCTATTGAATATCAACAACAACCTTTTTTTCTTCTTTGGAAGCAGCTGCCTTGACAACAGAGCGGATTGCTTTTGCAATGCGTCCCTGTTTGCCAATCACCTTGCCCATATCAGAAGGTGCCACCTTCAATTCAATGAAAGTACCGCCTTCTTTTTCAGTCTCGGTAACAACCACCTCATCCGGATTGTCCACCAATGCCCGCGCAATTACCTCAACTAATTCCTTCATAGCTTATTCACCTCGTCGATTACTGAATACCAGCGGTCTTCAAGAGCTTTGCTACTCTGTCAGTGGGCTGTGCGCCGTTTGCCAGCCATTTCTTGGCTACTTCCTCGTTGAACTTGATGCCGCTCGGCTCCAGGTTCGGATCGTAAGTACCAACCTCCTCGATGAATCTGCCATCTCTCGGAGATCTGGAATCTGCAACAACGATTCTATAGAAAGGTTTCTTCTTAGCACCCATTCTCTTTAATCTCATCTTTACTGCCATGTCATTTCACCTCCTTAAATTGAACTGATATATCAACAAATACAGAATGTCTGCATTGTTACCTGATAATAACCGGACAGCTTTTCAGCTGACCTGTCTGACCTGCATCAGAAGGGCATTTTAAACTTTCCAAGCATTCCGCCCAGGCCGCCGCGGCCTTTTTTACCGCCCATCATGCCGGGAAGCTGTTTCATCATCTTCTTCATCTGATCAAACTGCTTGACAATCCGGTTTACCTCGCTGATGTCCACACCGGCGCCTCTGGCAATCCGCTGTTTTCTGGAGGGATTCATAATTCCCGGATTCGCCCGTTCCTCCTTGGTCATGGAAAGAATAATAGCTTCCACCCGATCCATGGCCTTTTCGTCCACTTCCGGCATTCCGCCTTTCATCTGTCCCATACCCGGCATCATACTCATAATACTTCCGATGCCGCCCATTTTTTTAATCTGATGCATCTGTTCCAGAAAGTCGTTGTAGTCAAACTCTGCTTTTCTCAGCTTCTGACCCATCTCTCTGGCCTTTTCTTCATCCAGCTCCATCTCCGCTTTCTCAATCAGGGTAAGGATATCGCCCATTCCGAGAATACGGGAAGCCATACGGTCGGGATAAAACTGTTCCAAATCAGAAAGCTTCTCTCCCATACCAATATATAAAATCGGTTTTCCGGTAATCGCCCGAATGGAAAGGGCTGCACCGCCTCTGGTGTCACCATCAAGCTTTGTCAGAATCACACCGTCAATGCCGACTTTATCCTGGAAATTGGAAGCTACATTTACTGCATCCTGACCGGTCATGGCGTCTACCACCAGAATGGTCTGGTCTACAGATACTGCGGATTTGATGTTTACCAGCTCCTCCATCATGCTCTCATCTACATGAAGACGACCGGCAGTATCAAGAATCACTACATTGTAGCCATTTTTTGCCGCGTGCTCAACTGCGGCCTTTGCAATATTAACCGGATTCTGGTTTTCTCCCATGGAAAATACCGGAACCCCCTGTTTTTCACCATTGATCTGAAGCTGCTGAATTGCCGCCGGACGGTATACGTCACAGGCTGCCAGAAGAGGCTTTCTTCCCTTTGCCTTCAGCTTTCCGGCAATCTTTGCGGTAGTTGTGGTTTTACCTGCACCCTGCAGACCAGCCATCATAATCACCGAAATTTCATTGCCCGGCTTCAGTGCAATCTCTGTTGTTTCAGAGCCCATCAGACGAATCATCTCTTCATTTACAATCTTGATAACCATCTGTCCCGGCTGAAGAGAACCCAATACCTCTTCTCCTACCGCCCGCTCCTGAACAGAGCTGATAAACTGCTTTACTACCTTAAAACTGACATCCGCTTCCAGAAGTGCCATCTTCACTTCCTTCAAAGCAGTCTTTACATCCGCTTCGCTGAGACGGCCCTTACCCCGCAGATTTTTAAATACGTTCTGCAGCTTTTCAGATAAGCTTTCAAAAGCCATAAATCATCCTCCTGTGGAAAATCTGCACAGACACTGCAGCATCACTGCATCCATGCCCTACAGTTCCAGGATGTTGCTGGAAATCTGTTCGATCTGCGCAATCAGAGACTCGTCTTTCGTCTCATGAAACGCTCTGGTTCTTTCCTGGATATCCTCTACCATCTGTCTCGTCTGCTGAAACTTCTGTACCAGATGAAGCTTTTCCTCATATCCGCTTAAAATCTTGTCGCATCTCTTGATCAAATCATGGACTCCCTGACGGCTGATCCCCTGCTCCCCGGCAATCTCTCCGAGAGACATGTCATTAAACACCGCATCCTCGTAAACAGTCCGCTGATGCTCCGTCAGAAGCTCTCCGTAAAAGTCATACAAGAGACTCTGTTTTATAATGCTTTCCATAACATCACCTTGGTTATCATACATGAAAGTCCGGCAGGTGTCAAGTATTTTTTCTTTACAGCATTGTTTTTCTTTTTGAACATTCCTTATACCCTGATTTTAATGCCATATTCCCGCAGCCAGAAGTCTGTCTGAAGCATATACGCCATCATCTGGGGAGCTGCCATCAGCTGTCCGTACCAGGGTCTTCCATAATCAGAGGGCTTTTTCAGGAAACGCAGGGTTTTCTCCCGATCCAGAAACTCTGCTCCGGGACTTTTGGAATCCTCCAGCATTTCCTTCATCCGCTCAGCAAGAAGTTCTTCATAATACGGCACATAGGTTTTTGGATAAGGAGATTTCTTTCTTATGCGAACCTCCTCCGGCAGAATTCCCTTTGCAGCTTCCCTCAGAAGATGTTTGACCTCCCCGTTTTTGGCCTTCATTTCCCAGGGAACATTCCAGAGATATTCCACAATCCGGTAATCCGCAAAGGGAACCCGCGCTGTAAGCCCGGCCGAGCTGCTGGTCCGATCCATACGATTCAGAAGCGTCTGCATAAACCACCTCAGATTCAGCCATGCCATCTGCCGCTGCCGTTTCTTTTCCTCTCCCTCCTCCGGACATTCCGGAACCTGTTCCAGGGTTTCCCTGTAACGTTTTTCCACATACTGCTCCATTCCCAGCTCCTGAATAAATTCCTCCTTCAGAAGAACCTTTCTGGCATCCAGATCTCCGGTCCAGGGAAATGTATCTGCATTCATCATCTCCCTTTTATGAAACCAGGGATACCCGCCAAAAATTTCATCCGCACACTCCCCTGTCATCGCGATCCCGCAATACCTGGCAGTCTGACGGCAGAAATATAATAAAGAAGAATCAATGTCTCCCATCACGGGCAAATCTGCCGCCCTTACAGAATCTTCCAGCAAATCTGCCAGCTGACGGCTGCTGCACTCCAGACAGCGATGACGGGAATGGAGAAACTCCGCCATCTGCTCTACATAGGGATGATCCTGGGAGGGCTGAAACGCATTGGCCTTAAAATATTTCCCGTTATCCGTAAAATCAAAAGAAAAGGTTTTCAGCCGCTGTCCTTTTTCTCCTGCAAGAGAGGCGCAGACTGCTGATACCAGACTACTGTCCAGGCCTCCGGAGAGAAAGGCACACAATGGCTCTTTTGTATCTGCCTGGCGTGTGACTGCGTCCGTCACCAGTTCCCTTACCGTCTCCACCGTTGTTTCATAGCTGTCCTCATGGGGGTGGCTTTCCAGCTTCCACCATTCCATCTGTTTCAATCCTTCCGGCGCAGCAATCATCATTCTGGCCGGTTCCAGTTCAAAAATCCCCTTCAGCACTCCATTTCCCGGTGTTCGTGCAGGACCGACACTGAAAATCTCATTCAGGCCCTCCAGTCCTATCTCCGGCTGAATCCCGGGGCAGGCAAGAAGTCCTTTGATCCGGGAAGCAAAATACAGCCGGTCTTTCCAGAATGTATAGAATAAAGGCTTTACACCCATCCGATCCCGATACAAAAAAATCATCTTTTTGTCTAAGTCCAAAACAGCCATTGCAAATACTCCGTTCAGCTGTTTTACAAATTCCGGGCCGTAACACAGATACATCCGTCCTGCCAGTTCTGCATCCCCGTCTGTCTCCAGCTTTTCCCCCTGTTCCTTCAGCGCAGAGCGCAGCTCCCCGGAATTATAAAATTCCCCGTCTAACAAAACTGCCGCTCTCCGTCCCGCATTCCGCCATTCCCAGAAGCATTCATGTTCTTCCTGTTCTTTCCGGGCAGACATATGCATTTGAGCCACTCCACCAGCTGCTGTCTCCTCCAGGTTTCCCCACACTCTTCCCGCTAATACGGCTCCCCGATCCTGCTGCGCCTGAAAGATCCCTTCCAGCGCTGCCTCCTGTTCTCCTGTATCCCAGAATCCTCCATAAAATCCGCCAATTGCTGCCATATAAGCTCTGTCTCCTTTTCTGATTTTCAACTCCTGTCTATCTTCTTCCGTGTTCCACCTAAAGACTTTCTTCTGTTCCTTTCTCCGTTCTACAAAAGTACACAGCCCGCCAGAAAGACTGCAGCAAATCCAATCAGCACCGGCCTGAGATTTTTTCCTGCCAGCTTCAGCGGATCCACATTGCAGATCGCTGCAACCGGGACAAGTCCCCAGGGAATGATCGTTCCGCCTCCTGTAAAAACTGCTGTAATCTGTCCTGCGGCAGCAAGCACTGGAATCGATGTTTTGGAAGCTGTGCCAAAGGTTCTGGCCAGAGCTCCTGTCAAAGGCAGTCCGGAAAATCCCGAACCGTCCAGCCCGGTCAGCCCTCCTGCCAGCATCTGAATCAGAAGAGAACCATACCGGTTCACAGGCGCATGCGCTGCCAGCCAGAGAGCCCAGTCATTCATCAAACCGCTGCTGATTTCCCTGCCCAGCACTGCATTTAATCCCCCTCCTCCCAGGAAGAAAAAGGCGCCAATCACGATTACCGGTGCAAAGATCTGAATTGCAAAAAGGAATCCCTCTGTCACATACTTTGTAATTTTCCCAAAGGAATTTCGGCCGTAGGCTGCTCCTGCGCTGATGCACATAACAAGAAGCGCTGTTCCGGAAACCAGGCTGGTTGCATCTGACCCCTTCCCGTCACAAACCGTCAAAAATACAATATCCGCCAAAAATGCCAGGGGTGTCAAAACAGCCGCAGCCACAGCTGCCCGTTTCCTTTCTCCGGATTCCGGTTCTCTTTTCAGTGAATTCCCGAAGATTTGCGGTTCTTCATTACAACCGTTTTCTCCCTGCGTTCCTTCCCCAATTTCCTTTTTATATAGAAGAAAAGCCGCCGCTGCTGTCACGACTCCCATCACAAGAAACAGCGGACCGCCTTCCTGCAGAATATCCTGTGCAGTAATCCCCGCTGCCTTTGCAGATACGGACGGCGCTCCCTGCACCACCAGGTCATAGCTGAGAGCCATTCCATGTCCAAACAGATTCATCGCCATAGCCGCCATCATCGGCGAAAGTCCTGTTTTCCCTGCAAAGGGCAGCAAAATTGCCCCCACCAGAGCCACAGAGGGCGAGGGCCATAAAAACAGAGAAAACAGAAACATGGAAATTCCCAGAACCCACCATGCCATAACCGGTGTCTTCATAATCCGGGCTGCAGGCGCCATCAAAAACCTGCTGCTTCCCAAATCCGTGAGACATTTAGACAGGGCAGAAACCAGGGCAATCGTTGCAATTACCTCCATAAACTCTCTGGCCGCATAAATAATCGCTGAAAAAACAGTCTGTATTCCTCCGCTCACAGTACCCAGGCCAAAAAATCCAATCAAAAAAAGAAACAGGATGCATACCGGCGGAGTCTCAATCCGCAGAATCATCACTGACAAAATTGCAATTACACCTGCAAGATAAACGAAATGAATCGGTGTCAGCAAAACAGCTGTCTCCGGCATTTCCATCACTCTCCCACATCATTCATACCCTATCCTATGCGTCTTTTCCCTGAAATGAGTCCGGTTTGACAAAAATTTTCTTTTCCTGCCAGAAAACGTGCAAAAACATGGCAAAAATGCGCCGGGGGAAAAATGCCTTGAATAAAATGTCGGAAAATGGTATCCTGTTATCATATGACTGAATGGGAGGTTAAAATGAATAACAACGAAACTGAAAAAAAACATCATCATGCCCGCGGCAAGTTTTCCGGGCGCATCGGCTATGTGCTGGCTGTTGCAGGTTCTGCCGTAGGTCTTGGCAATATCTGGCGGTTCCCTTATCTGGCAGCCAAGTACGGCGGCGGAATGTTCCTGCTGGTATATCTGCTTTTAATCCTTACCTTTGGCTATGTGCTGATTGTTTCTGAGACTGCGCTGGGACGTATGACCCACAAAAGCCCTGTAGGCGCCTTTTCTAAATTTGGAAAAAGCTTTCCGTTCCGTTTTGGCGGATGGATTAATGCAGTTATTCCTATGATTATCGTCCCCTATTATTCTGTAATCGGCGGATGGGTTATCAAATACCTGTTTGAATACTTAAAAGGAAATTCTGCAGCCCTGGCAGCAGATGATTATTTTTCCAATTTTATTGCATCTTCAGGTACAGCTGAGTTCTGGTTCCTCATCTTTTCTGCCCTGGTATTTATTGTTATCCTGGCAGGTGTAAAAAATGGTGTCGAGCTGGTATCCAAAATCATGATGCCGGTGCTTGTGCTTCTGGCAATTTTTGTAGCCGGTTATTCTGTTACCAGACCGGGAGCCATGGAAGGCGTTAAATACTTCCTGATCCCCAACTTTGAGACCTTCTCGCCTATGACAGTGGTTGCCGCCATGGGACAGATGTTCTACTCTCTTTCCATTGCAATGGGTATCCTTTATACCTATGGCTCTTATCTGGGAAAAGAGGTGGATATTGAAGAATCTACCAAACAGGTGGAGATCTTTGACACAGCCATTGCACTGCTGGCCGGTCTGATGATCATTCCTGCAGTATTTGCCTTCTCCGGCGGTGCTCCGGAAACCCTGCAGGCTGGTCCGTCCCTGATGTTTATCACCCTGCCGAAGGTATTTGCCAGCATGGGCTTTGGAGGAATCGCAGGCTTCGCCTTCTTCCTTCTTGTACTGCTTGCAGCCCTTACCAGTGCCATTTCTCTGATGGAAACCAGCGTTTCCACTATCTCAGATGAGCTGGGCTGGAGCCGGAAAAAAAGCTGTATTATTATGGCTTTCGTTATGCTTTCCATTGGAAGCGCCTCTGCCTTTGGATACGGAATCTGGGATTTCGTAACGATCTTCGGAATGCAGATTCTTGACTTTGTTGACTTCCTGACCAACTCTGTCATGATGCCGATTGCTGCTCTTGCAACCTGCTTCCTGATTCTGAAGGTTGTTGGAATTCAGACCATCGCCGAAGAAATTGAGCGTTCTTCCAAATTTAAAAGAAAGAAACTTTACAGCTTCTTTCTGAAGTACCTTGCCCCCCTTTGCATTACCATCATTCTTTTAAGCTCCATTGCTAATGTACTCGGGTGGATTCATATGTAATAATCAAAAACGGGATTTTCCTTAACAGGTTCATCTCAAAAAGAAACGGTCGATACACCGGTTATTTTGTAACTGATGTATCGGCCGTTTTTTCCTGTAAAAACTGCCTTTATGACATGGGACAGCCATGATGACCGCCCTTTTCTCCTTCCCGCATACGGGCCCTCTCTGAAATCATCTCTCCGGCTATGCTGATTGCAATCTCTTCCGGTGTGACAGCCCGAATCGCTGTTCCAATGGGACAATGCACCTGCTGAATCACCGATTCTTCAATTCCTGCCTCGCGCAGCTTTCCATTCACAAAATTCTTTTTATGCTGAGAACCGATTGCTCCCACATAGCAGGGCGGATTCTGGAGAACCTGACGTTCTACTTCATAATCAAAGCTGTGTCCGTTGGTCATAATTACAACATAATCCGATTCTGACAGAATCAGAGATTCTGACAGTTTCCGAAAATCACCGCAGATTACCGCTTCTGCTCCGGGGAAAAGCTCCTTTGCTGCATACTCAGGACGGTTATCCATAACGGTTACCCGAAATCCCACTGTATTCAGTATGGGAACAAGAGCCTGCGAGCAGTGGCCTCCGCCAAAAATCACTGCGCGATCCCCAATGGGAACCGGAAGGAATACCTGACTTTCGTTCCGGCCGAAATCACCGGTTCCGGGAAGCTCTTCCCTTCCTTCCACTCCTGCCTCCGCAAAGGAAGGAAGTCCGCCGTCCAGGTGAAGCACCAGCCAGCCGGGTTTTCTCTCCTCCATCTTCGTTAACAAAAGCTCAGAAAACTCACTCCAGAAGGGAAGAGAGGAATCAATATACTGAAACCATACGGTTACATCTCCGCCGCAGACCATGCCAATATTTTCTTTGGCCTTGGGTGTCAGGGAGAAAAATTTCTCACAGGAGTGCTTTTCCTCCAGAACCTTTTGTCCAAAACGGATACACTGCAGCTCCACAGCTCCGCCGCCTACAGTACCGCAAATCCGTCCTTCTGCTCCTACCAGCATCTGCGCTCCCAGCCCCCTGGGAGAAGAGCCCTCCTGGGAAATAATACTGGTCAGAACCAGATCATGACCAGCTGCGGCTTCCTGCCGGATAAACTCAAATATTTTTTTCATGCTTATTCTCTCTCGCTTTCCAATTCCTCTGATATTTTCTGAAAATGCTTCTGAAACAGCTTCTGAACGGCATCCTCCGCCTCTTCCTGAAACGCAGTGTAGGAGTCCATCATCTGCCTGGCAGATTCTGTCAGATGGGAATAGCCCCCACGCTTTCCTCCCTGCCCTGTTTCCAGAACAGGTTTACCCAGCTGCTCCTCCATCACAGATATGATCCTGCGCCCTTTGGTGTAGGAAATTCCCATGCGCTGGCATGCATTCGCCAGCGAACCTTCTGTTTCTGTCAGCTGCAGAAGCTGATGGCTTCCTGGACCGTAAAAAACTTTTTCCCGGCGAATCCGCAGCTGAACCAGAGCTGTCATTTTCCTGATATCATGATTTTTTGACAGACCTTCATAAGATGTCCCCGTCTTTTTGTCAGATAAAATCCCGATATCATCGGTTTCTATAATATTGGGATGAATCCCGGAGGCTTCAATTGCTCCTCTCAATCCGTTTTCCCCCTGATAGGCAAGCAGCCGGGAAAAACAGCCTTCTCTTAAAAGGATGGGATGACCGCACCGCCCCTGACAGCAGGGGATGCACACCTCTCCTTCCGCTTCCAGAAGCATCCGGACGGTTTTTTCTGAGAACATCGGTACATTGACATGGGATACCAGAATCTCCGTGCATTGTTCCTGAAGAAAATCGATTCCCTGCCGGACTCCGTCCATCATCTCCCCCTCTGATGAAGCAGTAAGAAACACCAGATTCATAGAGGGAACCAGCTTTTTGGGCCACTCCTTTTCGTCCCCTACCACCGCAATCCGCCGGATTCCGGACATCTGCAGCAGCAAAACCATCCGTTCCAGAGCGGAGATTTTTCCAATCATACGTTCTGGAACAAAAGGATTGCTGTGATCCGTTTTTCCCGTTGCAACAATCAGTCCTCCTGTCATGAGGGGTTCTCCTTCAGCATACCGTGATAGATTCGATCCAGCTCTTCCTCTGTCAAATCTACATGATAGAACAGCTGGAAGAATTCCTTCACCTCTTCATCAACATTAAAATTCAGATATTCCGGATAAATAAGTCCGGAAAGCCAGCGAATTCCTACAATACGGTTCGGTCCGTTGGGACGGTCAATCCAGCTGAAGGGAGCATTTGGTGTTCCGTATACAGCTTCGTTCTTCACTGCCTTTAAGGATGCATAATCCGGATTTCCGAGAATGGATTCTGCTGCCGAAGCTCCGGTGATGTCTGCCTTTGGTTCTCCGTTTACAATAATCACATCCGGATCCCATGCCAGAAGCTGTTCTGCTGAAATCTGAATCCGTCCTCCTTCTCCCATTTCCAGCTCTGCCACGTTGATTCCATTGACCATTTCAATGATCTGGGCATGAGGAGAGCCGACCGGCGCTGTTTCCAGAGAATCCTCACCGTTTCCATAATAAATCCGAACCTTTTCCTCGTCCGGAATATTCATATTTTCAATATCCTGGAAGGTCTTTTCCGCATAGGCCGCCAGCTTCTCTGCTGTTTCCTCCTCACCAAAAAGTTCTCCCATAAACCGGTATGCCTCCGGAGCTGCCATCAAATCTCCATCTACAGCCACAACGGGAATTCCAAGGCTTTTTGACAGCGCATCACAGTCAGAAACCATCTTCTCATTAATCGTTCCTACATTCAGAGCAATCGTGGGATCAGCTGCTATCACAGCCTCATAATTCACTGCATCTCCCATACCGAAGTTGGGAATGCTGTGATACTGTTCCAGAATTACGCTTTTTTCTACCTCGTTCAATTCGTAGTTCCATCCGAGAAGCCGATCCGGAACCAGGGTATATAAATAAATTGCAGCGGCCGGTCCGGCAGAAAAAACAGATTTGATTTCCGCAGGAATCGTCATCGTTCTCCCTGCCATATCTGTAATCTCACGCTCTTTGGAAACCTCCGCCAGAGTCTCCTCCTTTGTTTCTTCCTTCTCTGTTGTCTCCTCCTGAGCCTGAACCGTGGTTTCCTGCAGGGTCGCGTCAGTTTTTTTTGCATTTCCGCATCCGGTAAGCATACCGGCCGCCATTACTGCCGCAAGAGACAGGGCTAATAATCGTTTTGACTTTTTCATAAGTACCTCCACTAAAGAATTTTCTAAATGATGCATAATTTTTCGTCATGCAGGCAGGATCGAATTGACATCTGCCCCCGCCTGCGATATACTTTTAAAAGCGAATGGTTTTTAAAAACATATCGGCTATCTGAAGTATAGCACCTGAATATTCATTCGTCAAGACTGAAGAAATATAAGGAGCAGCTGCTATGAATCTATCTCATCATGAAGTACAGCAGGACACCAGAAAACGGCGCCATTACCGCCTTCTCCTTCTGGGCATGTCCGGAATTCTGATTGCAATTGTATTTTTTTCCTTCTGGATAGGCTATTATCCTCTTTCCCCTTCCCAGGTTATGACTGCCTTTCTGTCACGTTTTGGCTATCAGGGTGAAATTCTGCCCCAGGCTGTTACTATTTTCTGGAACATCCGGCTTCCCAGAATCCTTTCCGCCCTGTTTATCGGCGCCTCCCTGTCCGTTGCCGGTTCTACCTATCAGGGAATGTTCCGAAACCCTCTTGTTTCTCCGGACATTCTGGGCGTCTCCTCAGGAGCCAGCCTGGGAGCCGCTTTTGCAATTTTAAACGGCGCTCCCGACTGGGTCATTCAGCTGGCCGCTTTTTCCGGAGGTGTCGCTGCTGTTGCCGCTTCCTATCTGATCAGCCGGAAATCCATGTATTCCCATACGCTGATCCTTGTTCTCACAGGCTCTATGATCATGTCCCTCTGCAACGCCGGAGTGACCATGATCAAGTATATTGCCGATCCCAACGACGTGCTTCAGCAGATCACCTTCTGGCTTATGGGAAGCCTTACCAAAACAAACATGAAGGCCTTTCAGTGGAGCTTTCTCCCCATGCTGGCCGGACTGTGCTTTATTTTTCTCTTCCGCTGGAGAATCAATCTTCTGACCCTGGATGAGGAGGAGGCAAAAAGCCTGGGCATCAACATCCGCCATTACCGGCTTTTGTTTATTACCGCCTCCACACTTTTAAGCGCTGCGGCAGTCTGTCTCGGCGGTCTCATCGGATGGGTCGGTCTGATGATTCCCCACCTGGCACGGGCATTAGTCGGTGCTGATTATGAGCGGCTGATTCCCGCCAGCGCCCTGTTAGGCGCCGGATATCTGATACTTATGGACGATATTGCCCGGTCGCTTCTTTCTATGGAGCTTCCTCTGGGTGTTGTAACCAGCATTATGGGAGCGCCGTTTTTTATTTATCTCATTATTCAACGAGGGAGGCATTCACATGCTGCTGGAAATTAACGAACTCTATGGGGGATACGGACATGGAGATATTGTAAAGGGAGTCACCTTTCATGCGGATCAGGGCGAAATTCTCTGCCTTATAGGTCCCAACGGATGCGGAAAAACCACTTTATTCCGCCTTCTTTTAGGCTCTATCCCCCTTTCTTCAGGAACAATCAAAATCAACGGACGCAGTACCCGGGAAATGTCCCAGAAAGAACTGGCCAACCAGATCGCATACATTCCCCAGTATCACTCCCCCATCTTTGATTATTCCGTTCTGGACATTGTCATTATGGGACGGGCCTCCCATTTTTCCGCCTTTGACAAACCAAAAGCCATTGACCGGGAGGCTGCCTTTGATGCGCTGGAGAAGGTTCACGCCCTCTCACTTGCAAACAGGAATTACGCATCTCTCAGCGGAGGCCAGAGACAGCTGATTCTGATTGCCAGAGCCATCTGCCAGTCCGCCAGCATTTTTGTTATGGATGAGCCGGCAGCCAATCTGGATTATGCCAATCACCAGGTTCTTACCGATGTGATTTTTGACCTTGCACAAAAAGGATACTGTATTATCATGTCAACTCACAGTCCGGAATATCCTTCCTCTGTAAACAGCAGGGTTCTTTTAATGAAGGAGGGACGGGTTGCCGGTTTCGGAAAACCCGGAGAAATCATTACACCGGAAAATCTGGAAGCCGCCTATGGAATTGAAATGGATGTTGTCACCATACAGGACCGGTACGGTGTAGAGCGAACCGTATGTCTTCCTGTCAAAAATATTGCACGGGAGGTTTCACTATGACGCAGAAATCCAAAGCCAACGAAAAGGCTCTTTCCTATTTTATATCCCTTCAGGAGTCCCGGCCTGCAGACAGCAGAGACTTTTCTCCTCAAAAATGGGATCAGAGAGCAGAATTCTGGAAAAAAGAGCGGGTGAACCGGCGAAAAGGAGATGAGAGAGTCGTCAGCGCTGTTTCCTATCTGGAGGAACGGGGACTGCTCCGGCCGGACTTTGACGTTGCAGATATCGGATGCGGTCCCGGCCGTTTCGCTGCCGCCTTTGCCCGCCGGGTTCACCGGGTTGTAGGACTTGATATTTCAGAAAAAATGGTGGCTCACGGCATGGAATATCTCAATCAGGAGCAGCTGACCAATGCCAGCCTTCGCACCTGTGATTTCCAGACTCTTGACATTGATAAAGAGGGATACCGCAAAGCCTTTGATCTTGTTTTCAGTTCCATGACTCCGGCGCTCCGGGGCATAGATAATCTGAAAAAATCCATGGAAATGAGCCGGGGCTGGTGCTGTCATATCACTCACCTTTCCGGAAGAAACTATCTCCGGGAACAAATTCTGTGGGAGCTGTTTGGAAAAAAACCGGTAAGTCCGTGGAATGGACAGAACTTTTATGCTCTTTTTAACATTCTTTTCCTTTCCGGATATAACCCGGAAACCACTTATGAAAACCGACGCCAGGAAATCTGGGTAACACCCGATGAGGAATATGTTGATTTTCTGATGGAACATATGCTTCCCCGGGAGGAAATCACCAGAGCCCATGCAGATAAAATCAAAAGCTGGCTTCAAAAACATCAAAATCAGGAGGGAAAGCTGTTAGAAATCAGCGATTCCAGCTATGGAAGACTTTTGTGGGATGTCCGCAATCCGGTGGAACGTCCGGATTACCAGCCTGTTTCCCCTGCCCCTTCCATTCGCCATGTATTTCTTACCGGGCCGAAGCAAATCGGAAAATCAACGGTAATCCGGCAGGTATTAAGCAGATTTTCCGGCTCCGTCGGTGGATTTTACACTGTAAAGATGAACGGCTATCTGGATTCCGGATTCTCTGTCCATCTGTTTTCTCCGGGAGAACCAGGTATTCCCACAGAGCAGAACTTCCTTTTTGCCTGTGGAAAACCTGACAAAAACTCTGATTCCCGCTTTAATCAAATGGGAAGCGACCGTCTCAGACACAGTGCGGACTCCTCTCTCATTCTTATGGATGAACTGGGCCCTCACGAAGCCGGAGCAAAAGAATTTCATCAGACCGTTCTCGATACCCTTGACGGCCCTGTACCTGTTCTCGGTGTACTTCAGGCTCCTGCAGATGCCTTTTGGCCGGACATTGTCTCCCGCCCTGATGTTCTGATTCTGGAAATTTCTGAGGAAAACCGCTCACAGGAATCTTTGCTTCAGAGAATCGAAGCTGTGCTGAAAAGAAAATAAAGAAAGATACAAAAAGAAAGCTGCCGCTTCAAGGCGGCAGCGCTATTCTTCTTATTTGCAGTAAGTTCCGTACACTTCAATCTGTGTCAGAGCCGGGAACGGAGACGGATCATCGGCCTTAATCAGCTTTCCGAATTTCAGCCAGGTAATGCCTGTCTTCTTCATGGGAATGATATGGGGCTTTACACTCTTTTCCAGGTTTACAGTCTCTTCAGAACCATCTGAGAAAGTAAAGGTCACCTGCTCCCACCAGTTATCGTGAGGGAAGTCTGCTCTTGTATACAGAACAATCTCATCAAAATCTACCGGACGGCCAAATTCCAGAGTCAGCTCTGCATCATCCTGCTGGTTGATTCCCCAGGACTCATAAGGCCAGTATCCGTGAGACTCATTTGCCAGTACGCCGTCAATAGCATTGCGTGCTGCAAATACAGCCTCGCCTCTTGTCTCTACATTGGCAGATGCATGAGGATAGCAGCCGGGATCTCCGTGCTGATCCATACTGTTTTTTGCCAGATTTCTATATGCATAAATCTCCCGATCCAAAGCCGGACGCATGGTCAGATAATGACGCTCTCCTGTAAATGCCTTGGGATTGTAGGAGGTTTTCTTCTCCTCAAAGGGAATGGCAAACTCCACCTGGGACTTGGTCAGATATACCAGATCCTCATCCATGGTATCATCCAGACGGATAACATAATACTTATCTGTCTCTGCTGCCTCCCATACAATCTTATCGCCCTCTTCATACTGGCCAATCCATGCCAGAATGGCTGCTCCCTCAGAAGAAGCAGATGCTTTCTCGTTGCCCTCCCGATCCAGCACGCGAATTGTGTTTTTCAGAACTACCTTCTCATCACTCATAGTTACTCCTATCCTTTCTGTTTTTTCCTATTATACCATTAGAAAGGCTTATAGTCAAAGTCTGGAATTTCACTCCACCTTTTCTTGAAATAGTGGGCAGCCATTTTCGGCCGTCTGTCCCTGGTAAACAGTCCTTTTTTATTGCCGTCTGCTCTCATACAGCCCTGAACTGTGGCAAAATCGGCAAATCCCCACACATGCTCTCCGATAAAAAAGCTTCTCTTATCGAATTCTGCATTCTGGCGGCGATAAAACTCCATCTGATACTCTTCGCTGAACATTTCCGGAACAGTCTCATGAATTCCGGCAATCGCATCAGCTCCGTATTCTGTTACCATAACCGGCTTTCCCTGTTTTTCCCAGAAATCCAGTTCCTGATTCCAGGCATAGCAGGCGGCGTCCAGATTTCCTGACAGATTGTACCACCCGTAATACCGGTTAATGCACACCACATCCATGGTCCGTGTTACCAGATCCCGTTCATAATTATTCTGACAGCAGACAAAGGTCACCGGACGGTTCTGGGGATCCAGACTGTGCGTATATTCATACAGGGTATGCCAGTATTCGTAAGCTGACTGGGGAAAATGCTCTGTATCCGGCTCATTTCCCATTGACCACATAACTACTGACGGATGATTTTTATCCCGGGCAATCATTTCCCGAAGCACCTGTTCATGGTGTTCCCGGACAGGAAAGGTTTCATAGGGGTTCTGTGCTTCCCCTGCGCCGATTCCCACAGCCGGTGTCTCATCAATCACCACAATTCCTTCTCTGTCGCAGAGTTCGTACATCTCCTCCGCATAAGGATAATGACTGGTCCGGAAGGAATTTGCGTGAAGCCAGTGAATCAGGCCCACATCCTTGACATCCAGACACAGATCCAGTCCTCTTCCATGAAAGGCAGAATCCTCATGCTTTCCAAATCCCTTAAAATAAAAAGGCTTTTCATTAATGAGAAATTTCGTCCCCTCTACCCGGACTGTGCGGATGCCAAACATCTGTTCATACACATCTTCCCCACAGGAAATCCGGGCTGTATACAGATACGGCGTTCCGGGCCACGGCCACCACAGCTTTGCCTGAGGAATCCGAAGACGCCCTGCATCGCCTGTTCCTCTGGCCACGCAATTTCTGTTTTCGTCAAGGATCTCTATGACAGTCATTTCAGAAATCAGATTCTCCCGCTCTCCGCCTTTTACAGAAACAGCGTATTCCACAAGTCCATCTGCTCCTTCAACAGACGGAACCAGAGTAATATCATCTATATAAATTTCCGGTGTTGTATACAGACGAACCGGACGGTTGATGCCTGCATAGTTAAAAAAATCAAAATTGGGTATGTTCTGCGGCTTTGCCCACCGCTTTGCCGCTTCTACACTGGGCACTCCCGGATTATCAGAACCAAAAAAGGCAATGGCACCTTCATTTCCCACAGGAAGAGTTCCATGATGGATCCGGTTGTCTGCCGCAACCGTAAGGATTCCTCGCGTTCCTGCCGGAATCAAATCCGTAATTTCTACCTCAAAGGGCAGGAAGCCGCCCTTATGCTCTGCAGCCAGCTTTCCGTTGATATACACCCTTGCTGCATGTGTCACTGCATCAAAGCGGAGAACAAGGCGCTGTCCCTTCAGACTGGCCGGTACAGCAACGGTTCTCTCATAATACACCCAGCCATAATGATTTCTGTATGCCGGATCCTCTTTTTGATCGTTATAGGACGCAGGAACAGAAATCAGCTCCGGCGCCTTCAGGCTCCCGCAGGTTTCTCCCGGTTCCCCGGCGTCTCCCAGTTCAAAATTCCAGATTCCGGATAAATCCATCACAGCCCGTACTTCATTTTCTCTTGGATACAACATGGTTCCACACTCTCCTTTTTCAAACTGCTTCCTATTATACCTGAGCCGTTCTGCCGGAAACATGGAATTTCTTGTGAGAAATCTGTACTTTCTATGACAATTTTAAGATACCCCGTTCTTCAGGCAGATATCTGACAGGCAGCACTTTTCGCAAAATGGTTTTGTCCGCGCTGTGCATACATCCCGTCCATGAAACACCAGCCTGTGACAGAAATCACTTCCCTCCTCCGGAGGAACCAGCTTCCACAGGGCCATCTCCACACGCTTCGGCTCCTTGATATTGTCTACCAGTCCCATCCGGTTCACCAGGCGGATGCAGTGTGTATCTGTAACAATCGCCGGCTTTCCAAACACATCTCCCATAATCAGATTGGCGCTTTTCCGTCCGACTCCCGGCAGCCTCAAAAGAGAATCAAAATCATCCGGCACCCGGCCGTGAAATTCATCCCGAAGCATTTTCATACATCCGCTGATGTCTCTGGCCTTGCTGCGGCCCAGTCCGCAGGGCTTTACAATCTCCTCAATCTCCTCCACCGATGCCTCTGCCAGAGCATCAATATCCGGAAATTTTTCATAAAGCTTCGGTACTACCACATTCACCCTGGCATCCGTACACTGTGCGGCCAGACGCACACTGACCAGAAGCTTCCATGCCTCTTCGTAATCCAGGGTACAGCCTGCATCCGGGTACTCTTTTTTCAGCCGTTCAATAATTTCCAGTGTCCGTTCTTCTTTTGTCATCGTTTTCTTTGCTCCTCTGCCCATTTTTTTACAGCCTGTCCCATTTCCTCTATGGTCATCCCGTCTGTCTTTAAAAAATCCACATTCTCTCTGCCTGAAAACCATTTTCTTTTCAAAGGCATCATATGCTTCACATAATACTCAAAAAATTCCCGGGAACGTGTCTCGTCCCCCTCTTTGTTTTTGCGCAGCCACTCCTCAGAGGCATCCAGAAATAAGATTCTCTGAGGAAGGCAGACTTGAATCCGTTCCAGTTCCTCCCGAAGCGGTGTCTCCACATCCCAATCCAGTCCCATGGAACGGGGATAGTTCAGCGTATAAAAAACGATCTCCTCTGCCCCAAAATCCATGACCGTACAGGGATAACCTTTGCAGGCCTCCCACCTTCTTACTTCATTCATCAGCCACAGCTTCTGAATTTCCAGATAATCCTCATATTTATTTTTATTCAGGCCTCTTCTCCGAATTTCTTTAATTACAGACTGATTTGCTTCATAGCTTACATGAATCTCCGGAAGACAGGCTTCCAGATATCTCGCTGCGGTTGTCTTTCCCGCTGCCATAGACCCCTGAAGCGACAAAAACAGCGGCATAAAATTCCTCCTGTCCGTATAATTCTCCAGGAATCTGTTCTTCCCGTGACGCAAGTATATCACAATTTTCATTCTCCTGACTACTGATTCTGCAGCGAAACCTCATAAAAAAGAAGCTTGCCCGCGAGCTTCTCCGCCTGCGGCGGGTCGCTTCTGCGACAAAATTCTCTTCCGCCCCATGGCGATCCTCGCGGAGCGTTTTTATGTCATAGGACGCACCTTCCTATGACATAAGAAAAACAGCAGCCTGGTATGATAATGTACCAGAACTGCTGTTTTTTTATTCTGTCAGCTGTTTTCAGCTCATCACTTTCTGTCACGGAATCCACACACCGTTTTCTGCAAACGAATACATCACATCACCAATCTGACAGCTTTCATTTGCAGCCGTTTTTCCATCTTCTTTCAGATAATACCAGTCTTCTCCCAGCTGGAGCCAGCCTGTCTTCTTCTGATAATTCTCGTAATAGTACCAGCTTCCGTTAATCTGCCTCCATCCGGTTCCCGGAAACAGCTGGTTATAGTCGGCAAAGGCAATCTCAATGCAGACCTTTCCTGTAATTCCTGCCACTGTTCCGTCCTTGGTGTACTGCCAGATGGTACGATTGGGATATTCATTCACCGAGGTTTCATACCGGGCATACCAGATATCATAAGGAATCTGAGAGGTATCCATATGTCTGGTCAGCCACTCATTATTTGCATATACAACCGGCCTGTAGCCGGCTTCTGCAATCACCTGGCAGAAGGCATTCACCTGACCGGTAATCTCCTGAGGGGTCTTGCCCATATCCAACAGATACTGAGACTCCACATCATAGGCCACAGGATAGGAAACGGGATAATCCTTAATCTGATCCAGTACAAACCGGGCTTCCTGTCTTGCTGTCTCCTCATCCAGGGCCTGCGTGTAGAAAAAGACGCCGGTGCGGATCCCCTGGTCAGATGCATTCTTCATATTCTCTGCAAAATACGGATCCGGATCGTTGAGATATCCCAGACGAATCATGGCAAAGGTCACACCATCCCCCTTCACCTGATTCCAGTCAATATCCCCTGCTTTATTCTGATACTTTGAAATCGTAACACCCTTTGCCAGCGCCCCCTCCACAGCTGTTCCATTGGCCCGGATAAACTGTCCGTCCGTCACAGTCAGCTGCTCAGGAAGCTCCGCACGGGCAGTCATTGCCGGATTCTGCAGCGCCATCCATGCACAAAGACCTGCCGCAGCAGCTCTCCGCAGTCTCCCTTTTCTTCTGAACATATGCTTTCACCCTTCTTTCCTGATTGACACATTTACAATTTCAATATAAGACACCTTCTGACAAAAAACAACAAAATCTCTATTACATTTTTATTACATTTTACTGCTGTCCGAACAGCTCCTCTGCATAGGTCACAGAAGCCATGGCATCCCGGCAGTACCGATCCGCCCCCATGGTATCTGCATATTCCTGGGTCAGAACAGCTCCTCCCACCATCACACGGGCCCAGGGGGCTTTCTCTCTCAAAAGCCTTATGGTTTCCTCCATACTGGGAACTGTTGTGGTCATCAATGCGCTCAGTCCCACCAGGCGGACATGATTTTTTACTACAGCCTCCACGATCTGTTCCGGCGGTACGTCTTTTCCCAGATCCAATACCTGATAGCTGTAATTTTCCAGCAGCACCTTCACAATATTTTTTCCAATATCGTGAATATCTCCCTTAACCGTTGCCAGAATAATGGAACCCTTGCTTTCCTGTTTCACTCCGCTTGCAGCCATTTGTTCTTTAATAATGTCAAAGGCAGCTCTGGCAGCTTCCGCACTCATTAACAGCTGCGGCAAAAACAGTGTTCCCCGTTCAAAGCCTTTTCCCACCCGGTCCAGAGCAGGAATCATATGGCTGTTAATAATTTCCAGAGCATCCTTCTCTTTCAAAAGCTCGCCGACCGAAGCCGCGGCCTGTTCCCGCATCCCCTTTTCAATTCCTGTCTCCAGCGCGGCAGATGAATCTCCCCTGTCCGCTGCCTTAGAAGAAGCTCCTGCCGAAGATGATGGAGTTTTTGAAAACTGACTGGCCGGGCCAGACGGTGTTCCGGCGCCTGCCTGCTGTCCGTACTGCTGAATATAATCCCCGCACTGGGGATCCAGATCCATCAGCGCCCGGAAGCTGTAATATGCACGCATCATCGCTTCTGAATTGGGATTAATAATCGCGGCATTCAGTCCGCACTCCATAGCCATCGTGAAAAATGCCCCGTTAATAATCTCTCTCTGAGGCAGACCGAAGGATATATTGGAAACGCCCAGAATGGTTTTTCCCCCCAGCTCATCCCTGACACGGCGCAGGGTTTCCAGAGTGGTCAGCGCGCCTTTGCTGTCTGAGCTTACTGTCAGGCACAGCGCGTCAATCAGAATGTTTTCCGGTCCGATTCCATACTCCTGCGCCCTGTCAAAAATCTTCCGGGCTATTTCCAGCCGTCCCTCTGCCGTTTCCGGAATTCCCTTTTCATCCAGACAGAGAGCCACAACCACACCGCCGTATTTCTGAACCAGCGGAAATACGGTCTTCATAGATTCCTCTTTTCCGTTAAGCGAATTGATCAGCGGCTTTCCATTATACACCCGCATGGCCCGTTCCATGGCAGCCGGATCCGAGGTGTCCAGCTGCAGGGGAAGATCCAGAATGCTCTGCAGCTCCCGCACAACCTCTTCCAGCATGGACGGCTCGTCAATTTCAGGAAGTCCCACATTCACATCCAGCACATGAGCGCCGTGCTCCTGCTGTGTCACACCCTCTTGAAGAATATATTCCAGATTGTGATCCCGCAGAGCCTGTTTGAATTTTGATTTTCCTGTAGGATTAATCCGTTCTCCGATAATCACCGGATTTTTTCCGATTTCTACTGCCTGGGCAAAAGAAGATACCACCGTCCGGTGTTTTCTGATAACAGGAACCGGTGTTTTCGCTTTGCATCGCTCATACACCTTCCGGATATGCTCCGGCGTAGTACCGCAGCAGCCGCCTGCAATCCGCGCTCCCATATCTACAATTTCTTCCATAATAGCCGCAAATTCCTCTGCGTCAATATCGTATACGGTTTTCCCGTTTTCACTGCGGGGAAGGCCTGCATTGGGATTGACCATAACAGGAATAGAAGAAACCGCCAGAAGCTCCTTTAAAATCTCCCTCATCTGTGCCGGTCCCAGGCCGCAGTTCATTCCCAGAACATCAACACCCAGTCCCTCCAGCATAGCCGCAACAGAAGCCGGGCTTCCTCCGGTAAGCAGCTTTCCTCTTTCATCAAAGGTTACTGTCACAAATACAGGAAGACTGCAGGCCTCCTTTGCCGCCAGCACTGCTGCCTTTGTCTCATAGGTGTCGCTCATGGTTTCAATCAGGATCAGGTCTGCCCCTGCCTCCGCGCCTGCTTCTGCAACCTCCCGGTACAGACTGACTGCATCCTCAAATTCCAAATCTCCCAAAGGCTTTAAAAGCTTTCCCGTTGGCCCCATATCAAGAGCCACATAAGCCTTTTTCCCGGAAAGCGCAATGGCTTCTCTTGCATTTTTCACCGCTGCCTCAATTACCGGTTTTAATTGATACTCAGTATGTTCATTGTACTTCAGCCTGTCCACACCAAATGTATTGGTGGTCACAATATCTGCGCCTGCCTCCAGATAATCCCGGTGAATCTGCACCAGCACCTCCGGATGGGTCATATTCCAGACACCGGGCAGTTCTCCCGGCTGCAGACCTGCCTGCTGCAGAAGGCTTCCCATTCCGCCGTCACAAAACAGGATTCTCTTTTCTAATTCCTGTAAAATACTCATAGTTTTCCTTTCCGCGGTTTTCTTCTCCGCATCCCCCGTTCTTCCTTATCTCCGGTATGCACAATCCTTTTTCTGACAGATTTCACATCCCTGAATTCTGCAGCTTACAGGAATCTCACTGATTCCAATGACTGCAGTGACGGATTTGGAAGGCGCCATCAGAAGGCTGTCCGTCAGGGTCACGCCAATTCTCTTTCCCAAATCCAGAGCCGGTACCAGCTGCCGCTGACATTCCAGAGAAAAATCCCCGTAGCCGGGACTGAATCTCGGTCTTAAATACAGCCCCTGTTTCTCATATTCCTCTTTCAGTTCTCTGTTCTTTTCATCACAGAATTCCTCCAGAAGAGCAACTGAGGCCGCCTGAAATACCACGGCCTTGCTCATCTGCAGTTTTCCATACCGATGCAGCATAACATCCACCTGGCTGCCAAGCGTTGCGGCAAACAGCAAAACTCCCGTACAGTCTTTCAGATTCCGCCCCAGACTGCGGCTTCTTGCCGTGATGGTTCCTATCCGGATTTCATCCCCCACAAGCTCCAGCGGAAATTCCCGCCACACTGCCCGGGGAACGGCGCACTGCTCCAGCTCCCGTTTGCATTCTTCAATTAAAAGCTCCACATTCTCCGGAACCGGCTGTCCCTTGCAGCCAAGATAACGCAAAACCTCTGCCTGGTTCCATTTCCAAACAAACGGCTCCATATTCTTTACCGCACAATCTCAGAAAGACTGTTCTGAATCTGCGCTGCCACATCCGGTTTATTCATAGAATATACATGGATTCCATTTACATGATTGGCTATCAAATCGATAATCTGCTCTGTGGCATAGGCAATGCCGGCCTGCTTCATCGCTGCCGGATTGTCTCCGAAACGGTCTACAATGGCCTTAAACCGGGACGGAAGATACGTTCCTGACATAGAGCAGATCCGCTTAATCTGGGCAGAATTGGTCACAGGCATAATTCCGGCAATGACCGGCACCATAATTCCCTTTTCCCTGATTCTGTATAAATAATTGTATAAAATATTGTTGTCAAAAAACATCTGGGTAGTCACAAAATCACAGCCTGCCTCCACCTTTTCCTTCAGATGCTGGATGTCCGCCGTTTTATTCACTGACTCCACATGTCCCTCCGGATAACAGGCTGCTCCAATGCAGAAATCTCCTGCCGCCTTGATCTCCGCAATCAGCTGGGACGCATACCGGTAATCCTTTTCCACCTTTCCATCCGCAGGAATATCTCCCCGCAGCGCCAGAACATTTTCTATTCCTCTTTCCTTCAGCTCCTCAAGTACCCCGTGAACCTTTTCTCTTGTGGATGAAACGCAGGTCAGATGTGCCAGAGGAGTTACTCCGTGATTCATGATAGAAGAAGCAATATCTACCGTATACCGGCTGGTTCCTCCTCCCGCTCCATAGGTAACGCTCATAAATGCCGGATGCAGCCCGGCAATTTCTAACGCCGCTGCCTCCACCGATTCCAGTTTGTCCTCCGTTTTTGGAGGGAATACTTCAAAAGAAAGCGTGGGCTCTCCCTTTGCCAGTAACTCTTTGATTTTCATTTTCTGCTCCTCTCTTTCTGCTGTCCCCTGCCCCATAATTAGAACAAGTATAGCATAAGAAATTACGATTTTCTATGACGTAATTTGTTAATTTATTAACCATCTTTCATGTTTTATTTGCATTTTTTTCATTTTATGGTAAGATAACTTTCAACTGCTTTGACTTGGGAAGTCAAATGTGTGCCTTTATGTCCCACAATACCATACAAAGGAGATTTTATTATGGAACAGACAGGCGTAAAAGCATTTCTGAAACGAAAAAACGTCAATATTACTGTCAAAACCTATCTCATCGACGCCATGGGAGCTATGGCCTTCGGTCTTTTTGCATCCCTGCTCATCGGAACCATTTTCGGAACCCTTGGAGACAAAACCCAGATAACGCTCTTTCAGACCATTGCTGAATACTGCAAAAGCGCAACCGGTGCAGCTCTTGGTGTGTCCATCGCCTATGCCCTTCATGCGCCCCAGCTGGTTCTTTTCTCTGCTGCCACGGTAGGCATTGCAGGAAATGCCCTGGGAGGACCTGTAGGCGCTTTGCTTGCCACAATCGTTGCCACTGAGCTGGGAAAAATTGTTTCTAAGGAAACACGGGTGGATATTCTCGTTACTCCCGGCGTTACCATTATTTCCGGCGTCCTGATTGCCCAGTTCGTAGGCCCCGGCGTTTCCGCCTTTATGACCGCCTTCGGAAATCTGGTAAAAACCACAACCGAGATGCAGCCCTTCTTTATGGGAATGCTGGTTTCTGCACTCATCGGAATTGCGCTGACCCTTCCGATCAGCAGCGCAGCCATCTGCATCATGCTGAGTTTAGACGGTCTGGCCGGCGGCGCAGCCACTGCCGGATGCTGCGCACAGATGATTGGCTTTGCTGTACTGAGCTTCCGTGAAAACGGTATGGGCGGTCTGTTAGCTCAGGGACTTGGCACATCCATGCTGCAGATGGGAAATATTGTCAAGAACCCGCGAATCTGGATTGCCCCCACTCTGGCCTCCATGGTTACAGGCCCTATTGCCACCTGCCTGTTCCGTCTGGAGAACATTGCCGCCGGAGCCGGTATGGGCACCTGCGGACTGGTTGGCCCTATCGGAATTTACACCGCCATGGGCGGCGGCGCCAGGATGTGGCTGGGAATTCTTCTGATCTGCTTCCTCCTTCCGGCTGTCCTGACTCTGATTTTCGGCGCTGTTCTCCGGAAAACCGGCTGGATCAAAACAGGGGATCTGAAGCTGGATCTGTAATCAAATGAAATCAAAAAACGCGTCCTGCATTCCGGTTTTTCCGGCTGCAGAACGCGTTTTCTTTTTTCTTCTATAATCTCAAAATCCTATTGTTTTAAAACCTCAATGGCCTTCTGTACCTGATTATCCCGATCCAGAGGAACATCGTACTGTCCAATCAGATCCTCATCCAGCTCTAACGGAATCTCCACATCCGGCTCCAGACCTTTTTTGTGAATATCATGACCGGCCGGAGTATAATAATGGGCTATGGTTACCTTCACAGCAGAACCGTCATCCAGAGGCAGAAGCGCCTGCACGATTCCTTTTCCAAAGGAGGTGGTTCCCACCAGGGTTGCCATTCCATAATCCCGCAAAGCTCCTGCAAACACCTCGGAAGCGCTGGCTGACATTCCGTTGATCAAAACTGCAATCGGCATATTCAGCTCATGTCCGTCATCCATCGGATATTCCGAATTGGATCCGCTTCCCTCAAACAGAAGCTTTCCGTCCTGACAGTAATACCGGTCGCCTTCTCCGTTTTTGTCAGCAGTGCTGAGAATAGTTCCGTCGTACTGATCCTCCGGCAGAAGATAGGCCGCCATCTTCACACAGGCATCCACCACACCTCCCGGATTATCCCGCAAATCAATCACCAGGCGTTCCATTCCCTGTTTTTCCAGAGAATCAACTGCAGAAATAAACTGATCTGCTGTTACCAGGTCAAACTGGGTTACCATTACATAACCTGTTTTATCGGGAAGAAGCTGGGATTCCACAGTCACACTTTCCACCATGCGGCGTTCCACCGTAGCAGAAATCTCCTCACCGTCTCTTAAAACCGTCAGGTCCACAAAGGTACCTTCCTCACCGCGGATATACTGGGAAACCAGGGTATCCAGCTCCTGATCATACACATCCAGCGCCCCTACCTTGTAGAGAATATCGCCTTTTTTCAGTCCTGCCTCTTCTGCAGGAGAACCGGGAAATACTCTCAAAATAGTAATAATTCCCGTCTCAAGATTCTGGCTGACCTGAACGCCGATTCCGCAGTAAACGCCTTCCGTTTCCTCTGTCATGGCCCGGTATTCTTCAGCTGTATAATAGGTGGTATAGGGATCCTCCAGACCTGCCAGCATACCTTTGTAAATTCCGGCTTCCATCTGTTCCGTATCCACATTTTCCTCAAACAGGAAATAGTTATCCACCACCTGCTCCAGCAAATCCAGCTTATTGCCGATTCGCTGATAATTCAGGGATTCCTCCTCCGGACTTCCGGAGCTTTCGATGATTCCGGCTATGCCCTGCCCGCCCATGACTGTATGGCCGATAATGGAAATCCCTGCTGCAATTCCCACTATCACCAGACCTGCAAAAGAAGTTACCAGAGCGCCTACCAGAACACCCTTCCAAAATTTGTTTTTATTTTTCTTTTCGTTTTCCAAATATGTCACCTGTCTTTCTGACCGTTCTCTTCTGATTTTCCTCAGAAAAAGAACGCCGTTATTTCCATCACGGACTTACATACGTCTGAGGATTCACATAGCGTCCGCCATGACGGATTCCAAAATGAAGGTGAGGTCCCGTAGAATATCCTGTGGAACCAACCTTGGCAATGGTCTGTCCCTGACTGACCTGCTGCCCCTCAGAAACCAGCAGCTGGGAACAATGCATATACACGGTATAAACGCCGCCTCCGTGATTCAGCATAATATAATTTCCAGCTGAATAGCTGTATGTAGACACCACCACCGTCCCGGCTGCAGATGCCACAATGGCCGAACCGCTGCCGGCACCGATATCAATTCCCTGATGGTTGGTGGACGCCCCTTCCGTAGGCGAGCTTCGCCCGCCGAAACCAGAAGTAATCCGACTGCTGGAAGGACAGGGCCATATAAAGTTAATATCTCCCAGATTTACAGTTTTATACGATTTGCCGGCCGCCTCGGCCGCCTTTCTCGCCTCTTCTTCCTTCCGCTTAATCTCTGCTTCCAGCTGTTTGATTTTATTCTCCTGGGCAGCCAGATCCTTTTCATATTCCTCTATCTGGCCTTCTGCTGCGGAAATCTGATTTTCCACCCCCCGGAGTTCTCTGCTCTTCTCAGAAAGAAGGGTTTCCACCGACTGGTGCTTCGCCTGAGTCTGTTCCTGCAGGCTTAAAAGCTCTGCATGCTCCTCCTGAAGCTTCACCTCATGAGCAGCTATCGTTTCCCTGGTTGCCTCATATTCATCCATCTTTTTTCTGTCATAATCAGAAATTTTCTGGATATACTCCGCCCGGTTCATAAACTGGGCCATATCATCTGACTGAAGCAGCATATCCATGTAACTGGTTTCGCCCCGCTCATACATATATTTGATCCGGAGCTTCATGTCTGCATACTGCTTTTCCTCAGTTTCCCTTGCCGCCTCCAGCTCCTGTCCGGTTCGGGCAATCTCCTCTTCCTTACCGGCAATATCTCCGGAAAGCTGCTCCAGTTCCTGATCCAGCCGCATCAAATCGCCGTCCAGCTGCTTTACATAGGCGGCTGTATCGTGCTTCAGACCCTCCAGATTCTTTAAAGCTGCTTCAACCTTCTTCTTTTCCGCCTCCATGGAGCTGACCTTTTTCTTCGCAGCCTCCACATCCTTTTTTGTTGCATAGGAAGGAAAAAGACCTGTGGTAAGAATTGCCGCAAAGCTGATCCAGAGAAGCCCCCATTTTTTCCATGCTTTCATTCTTCCACCTACACTTTCAGGGATTTGCGAATGGTGAAAAAGCTTCCGAAAAAGCCGATTCCCACACCAAGAGCCATGGACACTGCCACCATAACAGGATAAATATCACCGATGGGAATAAAATACAGCATATTAGACAGGATATGAAACCGCTCCACCAGATAGACCACCATCTTTGTATAAAGCACATACATTCCTGCCAGAGGTATCACCGCTCCGATCAGGCCAATTACCACGCCCTCCACAATAAACGGAGCGCGAATCATAAAATTTGTAGCTCCGATAAAACGCATGATCTGGCTTTCTCTCCGGCGAAAGGCCGCCGCCACGGAAATCGTGTTGCTGATCAGAAAAACCGCCACTGACAGAAGCACTCCGATAATCGCAAGGGACAAGGCTCCCAGCATTTTATTAAAGCTGGAAAATCCCGCTGCAGTAGTGCTGGAATAATTCACCTGGCGCACTCCGCTGATCCCCTGAAGATAAGCTGCAAAATTTTCCTGTTCACTGATATCATTCAAAAAAATCACATAGGAGGCAGAACCTGCCAGAGGATTGTCCTCTGCAAAGCCCTCGGCCAGCTCCTCATGTCCGGCAAAATATTCTGCCTTAAAGCTGTCCCAGGCCTCCTGTGCAGATACATAATTCATCTCCCGGATTTCCGGCCGTTTGCCAATCTCGTCTCCCAGAGCCAGAATCTCTTCCTCCGTCAGATTCTCATCAAAGAGAACCGTAATTCCCACTGTGCTCTCTACATGGTGTACCATAAACCGGATATTTGCAACAATTGAGAAAAATAAACAAAATAAAAAAATACACGCAGAAATCGTTGCCACCGATGCCAGCGAAAACCAGATATTTCTGCATATATTTTTCAGTCCCTGTTTCATGCAATACCAACATGTACTAAAGCTCATCCGTATGACCACCTCTCACTTCATCGCTGACAAGCCTTCCGCGATCCAGAGTAATCACACGTCCGCCTATCTGATCTACCAGTTCCTGGCTGTGAGTCACCACAACCACCGTTGTTCCTCTCCGGTTAATCCGTTTCAGAAGATTCATAATCTCTATGGCATTCTGATAATCCAGATTGCCCGTAGGCTCATCTGCCAGAAGCACCTCCGGACGGTTAATCAGGGCGCGGGCAATCGCCACCCGCTGCTGCTCACCTCCGGAAAGCTTCTGGGGCTCCATCTTGTATTTCGATGAAAGCCCCACCAGCTTTAACATTCTGGGAACAGACTCGCGGATACTTCTGGAAGAGGCCCCTACCACCCGCTGGGCAAAGGCCACATTCTCAAATACATTCCGATCCTGCAGAAGCCGGAAATCCTGAAATACAACCCCCAGCTTCCTGCGGAACTTCGGCACATACCTCCGCGGCATCTTCTGCAGATCCATATCATTGATCACAATCCGGCCCGAGGTCGGCTCTGCCTCCTTCAGCATCAGCTTCAGAAGGGTGGATTTGCCGGAGCCGCTCCGCCCCATAATAAATACAAATTCCCCGTCTTCAATGGTAATATTGATGTCCCGCAAAGCCTTGCCGCCGTTTTCATAGGTCTTGCTGATATTGGATATTTCAATCATAATTAGTAATCCAGGCTCTCCATATACTTCATGTACTTCACAACCATCAGAGCAATCTTAAAGGTAATCGCATCCTCGAATACTCTCAGATCCAGACCTGTGCTCTTCTGCAGCTTATCCAGACGGTATACCAGAGTATTCCGGTGAATATAAAGCTGACGGGAAGTCTCGGAAACATTCAGGCTGTTCTCGAAGAACTTGTTGATGGTGGTAAGAGTTTCCTCATCAAACTCGTCCGGAGACTTTCCTTCAAAGATCTCACGGATAAACATCCGGCACAGAGGCAGGGGAAGCTGATAAATCAGACGTCCGATACCCAGATTGCTGTATGCCACCACATTCTTTCCGCTGTAGAAAATCTTGCCCACATCCAAAGCCATCTTTGCTTCCTTGTAGGATCTGGAAACCTCCTTGATATCGCCTACAATGGTACCATAAGCCACATGTACCTTGGTCATGGCCTCTGTATTCAGCATATCGAGAATCATGTTGGCTGTCTTCTCCAGCTCACTGTAATCCTCTCCGGCCTTGACCTCCTTTACCAGAATGATATTCTTTTCATCTACCGCAGTGATAAAATCCTTGGTCTTGGATGCAAACAGACTGCGCACAGTCTCCAGTGCATTCACATCCTTTTCATGCTTGGTCTCAATCAGGAATACCACGCGCTTCACATTGGTTTCAATATGAAGCTTTTTCGCACGGTTGTAAATATCCACCAGAAGCAGGTTGTCCAGCAGAAGATTCTTGATGAAATTATCCTTGTCAAACCGCTCCTTATATGCTACCAGAAGATTCTGAATCTGGAAAGCAGCCAGCTTTCCTACCATATATACATCGTCACTGCCGCCCTTTGCCAGCAGAATATACTCCAGCTGATGCTCATCAAATACCTTAAAAAACTGATATCCGGAAATCACCTGGCTGTCCGCCGGAGAATCTACAAAAGATAAAATGGAGCTTTCATACTCCTCTGCATCCGGAAATGTAGAGGCCAGTACCTTTCCCTCCGTGTCGCAGATACACAGATCAATTCTGGTAATTCCCTTCAAGCCGTCAATGGTTGTCTGAAGAATCTGATTTGAAATCATAACGCACGCTCCTTATAGTGAATTTGTTGATAATCTCGATGATCCGTAAAAACTGTCAAACTTAATACGATCCTAACTTATATCTTAATGCAAAATTTAAAAAAAAGCAAGCGAGTAATGATACTCGCCTGCTTAAATTTACATGATAAAACACATATCTTAGTTCACGATTACCTGCTCGGTATCCTTGTCGAATACGTGAATCTTGCTCAGATCCAGAGCCAGCTTTACAGTATCGCCAGGTCTTGCAGTGGTTCTCGGATTTACACGAGCGGTGCAGTTTGCTTCGTTTACATCGAAGTACAGATATACTTCAGCACCAAGCATCTCGTATACACGGATGGTTGCGTCGATTACGCTCTTCGGGGATGCTGCCAGATAAGCCTCGTCATCATGCAGATCCTCAGGACGGATACCCAGGGTAACGGTCTTGCCGTTGTAGCCCTTCTCCTCCAGTACTTTGCCTTTTTCTGCCGGCAGAGCGATGGTGTGACCGTCAAAGGTCAGGGTAACTTCAGCGCCGCTCTTTCCAACAACAGCATCAATCAGGTTCATCTGCGGAGCGCCGATGAATCCGGCAACGAACTTGTTGCAGGGCTTGTCATACAGATTCTGCGGAGAGTCAACCTGCTGAACTACGCCGTCCTTCATAACTACGATTCTGGTACCCAGGGTCATAGCCTCGGTCTGGTCATGAGTTACGTAGATGATGGTTGCGTTCAGTCTCTGATGCAGCTTGGAAATCTCAATACGCATCTGGCCTCTCAGCTTAGCATCCAGGTTGGACAGCGGCTCATCCATCAGGAATACCTTAGGATTACGAACGATTGCACGACCCATAGCTACACGCTGTCTCTGACCACCGGACAGAGCCTTCGGCTTACGATCTAACAGATGGGACAGGTCAAGGATTCTTGCTGCTTCCTGAACCAGCTTGTCAATCTCATCCTTCGGAGTTTTTCTCAGCTTCAGACCGAATGCCATGTTGTCATAAACGGTCATATGCGGATACAGAGCGTAGTTCTGGAATACCATTGCGATATCTCTGTCCTTCGGCTCTACATCATTTACCAGCTTACCATCGATGTACAGCTCACCGGAAGAAATGTCTTCCAGACCTGCGATCATACGAAGGGTGGTGGACTTACCGCATCCAGACGGTCCTACGAAGATGATGAATTCCTTATCAGCAATTTCAAGGTTAAAATCTTTTACTGCAACAAACCCGTTCGGGTAAGCTTTGGTTACATTTCTCAGTGATAAACTGGCCATACTTTCTCCTCCTGATTGATGCTGTTTCGCATCTCTTTTTTCTGTATTAATGATACAATATAAAAAATTTTTCCGCCATATTGCAAATGCCCAAATTCAATTTCCCCTTTTTGGCACATTTGCTTAACTGAAAAAAAAACTGCTGAAAACATCAAATTCAGGTAAGGAATTCCCTTCTTTTACTGTCTAAATTCGATAAAACCTTCCCCCAAAACCTCCCTGGCATCACTGACAATTACAAAAGCTTGTGAATCATGCCCAACAACCAGCTCTTTTAATTGTACAATTTCTTTCTTTGATACCACACAAAAGAGGATTTCCTTCTGATTTCCGGAGTACATGCCTCTGGCAGAAATTCCCGTGGCCCCCCGCTTCATCTCTTTCATAATCAATTCCGCCAGCTCCTCGCTTTTGTCTGAGATGATAAATGCCACCTTGGAAAACTTCATTCCTTCTATAATACCGTCCGAAACCTTTGCCATGGCAAAAATGGCAATCAGGGCATAAAGCGCATAGGTAATGCCAAAGACAGAGGCTCCGGCAAATACTACCATTGCGTCCAGCACCTGCATAATCTGGGCAATCGTATAGTGGGGAAGCTTTCTCTGAATCAGAGCTGCCAGCATGTCCGTTCCCCCTGTCGTTGCCTGACAGAGGAATACCAGTCCTGCGCCTACTCCTGTCAGAATTCCCCCGAACAGAGCCGTCAGCAGAAGATCATCCATGAGAAACGGAATTTCCGGAATCAGATACAGAAAAACGGAAAGGGCCACAGTCGCAGTCAGAGTCCGCTTGATAAACTGCCAGCCCTTCAGGCGGATTGCCGCCAGAAACAGAGGAATATTCACTGCCGTATTGGTGATCCAGAGTTCAATCCCCAGCTTCTCCTTCACAATAATGGCAATACCGGCTGCTCCTCCTGTAACAAGGCCAATGGGATCGTAGATGTTTTTAATGGCAAAGCCCATGATAAATGCGCCAAGCAGAATCAGCGCATAATCACGGGCCGCAGATTTGTGTCTAAAATTCATACCTTCTCCCTTTCTGAGGAACCGGTCAGGATATCTTCTTTGCAAGGACATGGATCAGATGCTCGTCCTCATCATGTCCGTTTCCTTCTGTCACCCAGATCTTCTGGATCTCCAGACGTCCTGTTTCTTTCAGAAGACGTTCCAGCTTTTCCTGTGTATACTGGCAGAAATAACGTCCGTTCTGAATTCCTTCAAAATCTCCCTCCTGGAAAGAGAGGTAGAGGATTCCGCCCTGACAGAGAGCTTCAATCACGCGCTCCATCACACTGCCGATTTCATCCTCCGGCACATGAATCAGCGCTTCATTGCCCCAGATTCCGTCAAAAACCTCGTCGAACTCCATCTCCTCATAAGCCATGTTTAAAACCTCCAGGCCTGTATGGATCTCTGCCAGCTTGCACATTTCCTCGGAGGCATCCAGAGGGGTCACATCAAATCCCTGCTCATAAAAAGCCAGGCTGTCACGCCCGGAACCGCAGCCCAGATCCAGAATGGTATCTCCCTCTTCCAGATAACCGGTAAAGGCTTTTCGCTGCTCCTCCATATCCAGTTCCACTGTCTGTTCAAAAATTGCGGATGCATATTTATTGTAGTATCCTATCGTGTCCAATTGGGTCCTCCTATATTCTTTCAATGGTTTTTTCCGTAATCCGGATTTTATTTTCTTTCAGCAGACGTCCTACCGCCCGCTTGAATGCATTTTTGCTCATCTGAAACTCCCGCTCAATCGTCTCCGGTCTTGCCTTGTCATTGAAGGGCAGAACGCCGTCAAATTCGTCAATCACCTTCAGAACCAGCCGGGCATCCTCATCCATCTGCATATATGCTTTCCGGCGGGGTGACAAATCAAGCTTTCCGTCCTCTCTGACCTTCATAACCCGGGCTTCCACCGAATCTCCGGGATGGTAATTTCCATAAAGCTCCTTCTTGGGAATCAGACCGTAATACCGGTTGTCCACAGCAACAAAAGCGCCCAGGGTTTCACTGATTTCATAAATCACACCCTTTACCCAGTCATCCTTCTGATAAGGAGACTCTGCGCTCATATAGGAATATACATTCATGGTAGCAGCCAGACGCCCGCTCTTGTCGATGTAGAGAGCCACCAGGCATCCCTCACCGGGGCGTACCTTGTGATTCTGCTCCTTAAAAGGAAGCAGCAGATCCTTCTCCAGTCCCATATCCAGGAAAGCGCCGATTTTTACCACATCTTTAACAGGAAGCACCGCCGTCTCTCCTACCTGAAGCCTTGGCTTTCCGGAAGTGGCAATCAGACGATCCTCTGAATCCTTATAGACAAATACCTCCAGGCTGTCTCCTACCTTGGTTCCCTCGGGAACCTGCTTCCGGGGCAGAAGAACTGCCCGCTTCTCATCCCCCGGCTCTCCCATATACACGCCGAAGTCCTTCTCTCTCTGTACTGTCAGGGTCTGAACTTTTCCTAATTCTATCATATATACTCTCTTTCTGGCTGTTCCCTCACAACCGTGGTCCTTCGCTTTCGGCCCTCATCCATACAACTGCATAGGCCGTTCCTTCTCTGTCGCAGAGGGATACCGTATAATCGCTTCCCTCTCTGCTGATACAGGGAATCATCTCATCCCCCTGCACAGCTGCCTTTTTGTACTCTACCCGCAGCTCCCGGATACGGATATCCTCCGGCAGAGCCTCTCTGGCAATAGCCACATACTGGGCATTGTTTACATGGCGGTTGGTATCAATGTGATGGGGCAATACTGTAATCACCGGCATCTTCACCGCATTTTCCGGAACAGGAATTCTTCTGGGCGCATAATCCATCTCCAGCCGTTTTTCCTCTCCGCTTCCATAACCGCGGATGTCGCTCTCCTGAGCACGGACCGGACGGCCTGCTTCTGTGTCAAAGAAAAACCAGATGGAATTGGCCTTAACCAGATAATTTCCCTTTTTATCGCAAATCGTAAAATTTCGGTATCCGTAAATCCCCTTAAAATCATAGGGCCAGGTACTTACAATAATTTCTTCTCCCAGTCTCGGATACCTTTCGATTACAATCTGCCAGGAAGACAGCCACCATGCACGGTGGTGTTCCTGAAGATACGTAACGCCAAGATTCAAATCCTCAGACTGAAAGGTAGAGCAGTCCTGCAGGTAATTGATGATACCTGTCACAGACAGCTCCTGGTTCTGATCCACCTCACTGTAGCGGATCCTGCTTTCAAACGAATACATGATTTCTCCTGTGTTATTAGCTCATTTCCTCTTATTATCTCATATTCCTTAAGGAATCACAACTGTTTTTTCTCTGTACTGCATGATTTTGTACAGAAGCTCCGGGCAGAATGCAAACGAGGAGCCGGAAATTTTCCGGCTCCTTATCAGAATAGTCTGATTTGTTTATTTTTCGCAGATTTTAACAACTACTTTCTTAATCGGAGAAGGCTCGCCTGCTGCTGCTTTGGGCTTATGGCCGTCCCAGGGATTGAAAATCATATATTCGCCGGCTTTTACAACAACCTTCAGACCCGGATTGCTGTTGTCAAAAATCACAACATCCTTTTCCGGATTGTACGGAGTCTTCACAGTCAGATCCTCAACCGGAGCATAGGTCATGGTCTCCTGTCCTTCGATGATGTACTGAATATCTGTGTAATTCTCATGGGCCTCAAACTTTGCCTCTTCCCACGGAATTGTTGTGTAGCTCATAACATTGGCATAAACCATCTTGCCGTCAATTTCGTATTTGCCGTTTTCCAGAGAAGCCAGATCCTGACTCTTCAGCCAGTCCACTGCCTTTGCATAACGTCCTTCAATTCCCAGATTGCGATAAAAATCCAAATTCTTTGCCTGATCAAAAATCATGATAGCATCCTCCTCTATTTCATATTCCAGAGCCGTCCTCTTCGTCCAGCCCCGTATCATTCTGATAAGCTGCTCTTATCTCAGCTCAGTGGTCGGAATCACATCCATATCGTCGAATTCCTGATTCTCGCCGCCCATAGCCCAGATGAAGGTATAGTTGCTGGTGCCTGCGCCGGAATGAATGCTCCAGGACGGGCTGATAACAGCCTGCTCATTCTGCATTACAATGTGGCGGGTTTCATTGCCCTCACCCATCATGTGGAATACTACGTTGTTCTCCGGAATCTCGAAGTACATGTAGATCTCCATTCTTCTCTCATGAGTGTGGGACGGCATGGTGTTCCATACACTGCCCGGCTCCAGTACGGTCATACCCATGGACAGCTGGCAGGTCTCCAGTACGGACGGATGGATAAACTGATTGATGGTTCTCTTGTTAGAGGTCTCCATAGCGCCTAAAGGCTTCTTTGCTGCATCATTAATGGAGATAAAGGTGGTCTTGCATGCCTTGTGAGCCGGAGCACTTACCATGTAGAACTTAGCCGGATTTGCTGCGTCCTCACTGGCAAAGGTAACCTCCTTGGTTCCCTTGGTAATGTACAGGCAGTCCTTATATCCCATCTTGAAGGTCTCACCGTCTGCTACAATGGTTCCTGCACCGCCGATGTTGAAAATACCGATCTCTCTTCTCTCCAGCAGATAGTGGGTTCCAAAGTTTTTCCATACGTCGATGCCCTTATCGATGGAAACAGTCTCGGTGGTAGGCATACAGCCCAGGGTTACCATACGATCAACGTGAGAGTATACTGCTACTATTTCATTCGCAACATAAAGATTTTCAATCAGGAATTCTTTTCTGGTTTCCTCTGTGGTATAGCGCTTAAAATCTTTCTGATTTGCGGAATAACGAATATCCATGTGTATCAATCCTCCATACATTTCATTTTCTGACAAGATCAAACAGTCTTATCTGTTTACCATTATAAGTGATTTCAGAAAATATGCAATAGAGCAATTTCCCGAAAAAAGCAGGCGGATTCTGAACATTCTGGCTAAAACAGGAGCGTTTTTTTCGTAGGACGCTATTTCCTGCGGAACAAAAAAAGTCCGGAATCTCTAAGAGAAACCGGACTGTACAGAAGCTGGGCTACAAGGATTCGAACCTTGAAATGACGGAGTCAGAGTCCGTTGCCTTACCATTTGGCGATAGCCCATCACTGCAACGAAAGTCATTATACATGAAATATCCGCTGCGGTCAAGTGTTTTTTTTATTTTTTATATTTTCGCAAAATTCAAAGATAAATCCCTTAATTTTCCAATTTTTCCATCTCCTCTGAAGAGCCCTCCGGTTCCCCGGAAGTCTCGCTCTCTCCAGAGGAGATTTCGCCATCAGAGGATTCCCCGCTTTCTTCAGAAGATGCCTCCGTATCCTCCGGAAGCGTTTCCTCTTCTTTAAAGGCTTCTTCTGTCTCCTCTGATGACGTTTCCTCTTCCTCTGATTCTTCTTCCAGCCGGTCAGAAATCTCCGGCACCTTAAAATATCCGGTCACAGAGGAAGCGCGGCTTTCTCCGCGAGGCCTCAGACCGCCCAGCACAAAGGTATAATTCCTTCCGCCCTCCAGTCCGTCTGCAAAAATCACGCACTCATCCTTCTCCGTTTCCTCTACCAGCGCCGCATACCGGCTTCCATCCTCATCCTTTACCAGAACTGTGGGATTCTTCCAGTCTACATAGGTTACAAAATATACGAAAATCCGTCCGTCTTCATAATCCACATAATCGATTTCCACCAGTTCCTCTTCTTCTCTCTCTTCTGAAGGAGAGGGAGCCGTAATCACATTCTGTCCTTCTGCCGAAGACTCCTTCTGTTCTTCCTCCGGCGCCCGGGTCTGTTCCTGAGACTCTGCCTGAGATGTTTCCGGTGCTGATGTCTCTGTTTCCATCTCCGGACTTTCAGCCGTCCCCGGTTCTGTTTCCCGGCTCACCTCTGTCTCTGATGCGGATGGAGGAAAGTCCTTCCCAATCCATCCTGCCAGCTCCTCCATGGTTATGGCAGACAGCCATTCCATATCCTCCATGGATAAATCCTGATTTTCCTCAATCAGCTCCTTGAGAAAATATGCTTTGCCATAAGAAATCCCGTACTGCTCTGCCAGCTTTTCAATCTCATCATCCTCTACAGCCTGCTGATCATAGACAACAGCCTGAACCTGATTTTCCTCCAGCGTTTTTTCGATATTTCCGACCACGCTGCTGCGCAGAGCGGAGGCTCTTGTCATGCTGTCATTGCTCACCGTCACCAGAATCGCGTTGTCCAGATCATCCAGATAGCCGTGAGTCACCATGGAGCCTACCACTGCATTCACAGCCACATTCAGATCCACCCCCTTCAGATCCATGTCAGACAGAATCTGATTTCCGTCCTGATTCAGGGCCTCTGCCTTCAATACCCGCTCTCTCCTGTTAATCGAAAGCTCCACACTGGGATTGACATCAATTCCAATCACAGAGTCTATCTGACGGTTTTCGTACTGGTAATACCAGACTCCGCCTCCTGTAATCAAAAGGCAAAGGCTTGCCGCAGCGCCGAGAGCCGCCCCTCTCATCTGGTGCAGAAACAGAAAGGTTTCTCTCTTCTCCGGCCCCTTTTTTTCCGCTTCCGGCTTCCCGTTTTCCTGCGGTACTGACAAATCCAGTCTATCAAAAATATCCGGAGTAAGTGCATCCACAGCTGATTTCAGATGAACTTCTATCTGCTCTTTATTCCATTGATCCTGATCTGATCTCTGCTTCATCTGCAGTCACTCCTCCCTTAAATTCTGTTTCAGTTTTTTGATTGCCCGGTTGTATTTGGAAAGCACAGTGGCCAGAGGCATACCGAGAGATGACGCAATCTCCCTGTGCTTCAGGCCTGCAGAGGCATGAAGAAGCACAATCTGCCTCTCATCCTCCTTCAAAAGCTCCAAAGCTGCCCGCAGGGCCATGGCGTCTGCCAGATTTTCCAGAGGAAGGCAGAGTTCGCCGGTTTCTTCCCCTGTCAGCTCCTCCAGACCTATATCTGCCCGATGCTTCTGGTCACGGAATTTCATATAGCAGAGATTTCTCGCTATGGTAAATATCCAGGCCAGCGGCTTGCCCCGGGACTGATAAGAAGATGCAGAAGTCCATATTTTCATATAGGTCTCCTGCATCACTTCTTCCGCATCCTGGGGATTCTTCATTATTGACAATATAAAACTGTATACGGTTCTGTCCGTGTTCTGGTAGAGAAGCAGAAAAGCATCCCTGTCCCCCAGACTGACACGTCTTAAAAGCTCTTCGTTGCTCAATCGAATTCCCTTTCTGATAGTTTAATGCAAAAACGCTCGTTCTTATTGCATGAAACTGGTACATTTATTTCCCCGGTTTTTCCTGCTGGAAGGAACACTCTGTGGTAATCACACAGAAATACCGGCTGTCCTGTTCCCTTATTTTCTGATAGATTTTCTGTTTTAATTCATCCTGCTTTGACTTTGTATATTCCCGGGGAACTACCAGGTCAAAAATAATATTGATCTGACTTTCTGCGTCCACAATCCGGAAATCATGGAGACTCAGCCGCTCATCCAGTCCGGAAATAATTCCCTCTGCCATCTTTTTCAGCCTTGCCGTCATGGGATTATCTGCATCTACCGGATCCATATGAATCACCAGAAACAGTCCCAGTTTTTTCTGGGCATCCCGCTCAATCTGATCTACAACAGCATGAGATTTTCCGATTTCCACATTGCTGGGAACCTCCGCATGGATCGAGGCCATGCTTCGTCCCGGGCCGTAATTATGCACAATCAGATCATGGCTGCCGATAATGCCGTCATACTGCTCCACAAATTCCGTAATTTTCCGATAGATTTCCGGATCAATGGCTTCTCCAATCAACGGCGCAAGCGTATCCTTTGCAATGTTGATTCCGGCAATCATAACAAGAATGGAAACGGCAATTCCCACAAGTCCATCAATATTTACATGCCAGATCCCGTACACCACAATAGAAAAAATCGTTGCTGCCGTTGCCCCCGTATCTCCCAGAGAATCTGCTGCCGTTGCCAGCATAACAGAGGACTGGATCCGTTTTCCCAGCTTTCTGTTAAACAGACACATCCACAGCTTTACCGCTACGGTCAGCCCGAGAATTCCTATGGACAACAGGCTGAAGCTCAGCTCCTCCGGGTGAAACAGCTTTCCCAGAGAAGATTTAAACAAAGAAAATCCCACCTGGATAACCAGGAAGGCCACAATAAAGGCGGATATATATTCAATCCGCCCATGTCCAAAAGGATGTTCCTCATCTGCCGGCTTCTCAGACATCTTCACGCCCACAAAACTGATAATGGACGAGGCTGCATCTGACAGGTTGTTAAACGCATCTGCCATAACAGAAATGCTGTTGATCATCACTCCTGTGAGAAGCTTTGCCAGAAAAAGAATCACATTGCAGCAGATTCCCACCATTCCGGACAGCAGTCCGTAGCGGGTGCGCACCTGCAGATTTTCCGTCTGCTCATAATCTTTTACAAATAATTTTACCAGTAAATCTGTCATTTTATTCCCTCATAAATTACCCGGACCAGACACAGTCCTTCTGCCGGAGCTGTAAAGCCTGCGGCCTGACGATCTTTTGCATTCAAAATCCCGTCCGCCTCTCTCCAGTCTCTCTCCCCCAGTCCGATTTCTATTAATGTTCCCGTCAGAATCCGCACCATATTCTGCAGAAATCCGTTTCCTGTAAAGGAAATCGTCACCAGGCTGCTGCCCGGCTCCTGACAGATGTCCACCGAATACAGGGTGCGAACCGTAGATTTTTTCATTTTCCTGTTTCCGCAGAAGCTCCGGAAATCATGCGTACCGCAAAGTCTCTCTGCCGCCAGCCTCATGGCCTCCGTATCCAGTTTTCGTCCCAGATGATACCGGAAACGCCGCTGGAACACATCCTGCTTCTCTCCCGTTTCAATCTGATACCGGTAGGTTTTCCTTTCCGCGCTGAGACGGCTGTGAAACCGCTCAGACACTTCTTCTACCGATAACACGCCTATATCCTCCGGCAGATAACGGTTCAGGTAAGACTTCAGATAGGCCTCCTCCTGCCCGGAAAGTCCTCTGCTGCGGAAGAATTCCTCAGAGATCCGGAAATTGGCAGTCTGCCCTGCAGCATGAACACCTGCATCTGTGCGGCCGGAGCCATGCACCTCCACCGGCTCTCCCGACATCCGTTCCAGAATCTGCTCCAGCTTCCCCTGGATCGTGTCTGAGGTATTGCCCTGCTTCTGCCATCCATTGTATCTGGTTCCCTCATACTGAAGCACCATTTTAAAGTTACGGCTCATTTTCTTTTATCCTTTCCGGAATATCTGAAACATTCTTATCGTCCGCAATTGACAGCTCGTGACGCCGGATTGTTTCCTTGGCTCCCGGACGGCCGGACTCCAGAAGAAGATATAAAATCTCTGCAACCATTGTGGCCGGAACCCGGGAAAAGCAGAAATCCTCCAGCAGAAGCTTTTCTCTCGTCGCTGTAATCAGCACATAGTCTGCTTCTCTGGCCACAGGGGAATCTCCGTTATTGGTAATGGCAATCACCCGGCAGCCGTTCTCCCTGGCTCCCTTTGCCAGAGTAACCAGACGCTTTGAGGTGCCGGAATTGGAAATCAGAACCACCACATCATTCTTTGTCAGGGTCAGGGTATATGCCATCTGGGTTTCCCAGATAGTTCCTGACACAGCGCGAATCCCCAGCTGGTTCAGCTTAAATGTAAAATCCAGAGCTACCGGCACTGTATTTCCCACCGCTGCCACCTGAACGGTAGAAGCCCGCTCAATCAGACGAAGAATCTTTTCCAGGTTTTTCGCATCCATCATGGAAACCGTCTGTGTCAGCTCCGCAATCTTGTTGGCAAGAATATTCTGCAGAGACTGGCTGATATTATCCCGGCTGATATCATTTGAAACCTGAACCCCGTTATTTTTTTCCTCCATCACTTCCCGTGCCAGAGACATCTTCAGGTGATGAAAGCCTTTAAATCCGCACCTTCTGCAGAAACGGGAAACTGTGGCATCACTGGTTTTACTGGCTCTGGCCAGCTCCGCCACTGTCATATCAACAACTTCCTCTTTCCGCTCAATAATACAGTCTGCTATTTTCTTTTCTGCTTCAAAATAAGAATCGTAGGAGGAACAGATAGCTCCTACAACGCTTTGATTCCCATTCATTTCTCACAACTCCATTTTTATGTAATATTATTTCATTATACTATTCCTTCTTATCAAGGGCAAGCAAAAAAATCGTTGAAATAATACAGGCAAAGCCGATCAGATCCATCAGACCGAAGCTGACGTGCATCCAGATCACAGAAAATACAGTCGCTGATACCGGCTCCACAGAAGCATAAAGGCTTCCCTTTTTTGCTCCTACGCAGCGGATTCCTTCCATATAGCAGGAAAACGCAATGACTGTTCCCACAAGAATAATCACAGCCATGCCCAGCACCACCTGGCTGTCCGCCTCCACAGGAATCGTCCAGGGGTGGAAGATGCAGCAGAGCATAATTCCTCCAATCAGCATTCCCCAGGCCGTGACTACTGCAGAACCGTACTCATTCAGCAGACGTCCCGGCTGCACGGTGTATACAGCCAGAGCAACCGCCGATAAAAGTCCCCAAAACAATGCCGTTTTTGAAAGAACCATGCTTCCCGGACGTCCATGGGTCGCCAGAAGAAAGGTTCCGGCAACTGCCAGAATAATCGCCAGAAGCTCCACCGGACGAGGCGGCTTTCTGTTCCTCAAAGACAAATAAATCAGAATCAGAACCGGCCCGATATACTGAAGGACTGTTGCCGTTCCTGCATTGGAGGCGCCGATCGCCGTAAAATAGGTATACTGGCACATGCTCATACCGAGAATTCCAAAGATCAGAATAGAGGCCGCATCCTGAATCCAGATCCGGAAAATTCCCCTTCCATCTTTCAGCCAGCAGATAAACAGAAGCAGAGCCCCCGCCAGAAGCAGGCGGATAGGCACCAGCCAGTTGGAGGTCACTCCCTTTGTCTGCATCAGAAACTGTCCGCAGGTGCCGGAAAATCCCCACAGAGTTCCTCCCACCAGCGTCAGAATCATGCCTCTGACCGCATTATCTTTTTTTCTGTTGTAACTGTTCATTGCTTCCTCTCCCATACTCTTTTTTGGCTCCTTCCGGAAAACCTCAATACGGCATATTCTAGCATACTTTGCAGAAAAAGTCTCCCTTTACTTTTCAGCGGGTCTGGGGTATAGTAACTATTCAGAACACACCTGTTCTCAATACTTTTTTGAAAGGAAATCATATGCTTACTGTTGGATGTCATCTGTCCTCCTCCAAGGGCTATCTTGCCATGGGAAAGGACGCCGTAAAAATAAATGCCAATACCTTTCAGTTTTTCACCCGCAATCCCAGAGGAGGAAATGCCAAGGCCATTGTTCCTTCCGATGTAGAGGCTTATCTGGCCTTTGCGGCTGAACACAAGATTACCAGAATTCTGGCCCATGCGCCCTATACGCTCAACGCCTGTTCCGCCGATAAAAATCTGCGGGAATTTGCCCGCGCCACTATGGCCGATGATCTGGACCGCATGGAATACACTCCCGGAAACTGCTACAACTTCCATCCCGGAAGCCATGTAAAGCAGGGCGTGGAAACCGGGATTTCCTATATTGCCGACATGCTGAATGCAATTTTAAAGCCGGAGCAGACTACTACTGTTCTGCTGGAAACCATGGCCGGAAAAGGCAGCGAGGTTGGCCGTTCCTTTGAAGAGCTTCGTGAAATCCTTGATCGGGTCACTTTATCGGATCATATGGGGATCTGTCTGGATACCTGCCATGTATGGGACGGAGGCTACGATATTGTAAACCATCTTGATGAGGTTCTTACGGAATTCGACCGGATCATCGGACTCTCCCGTCTGAAAGCCATTCATTTGAATGACAGCCTGAATCCCCTGGGCGCCCACAAGGATCGCCATGCCCGCATTGGAGAAGGACATATCGGAAAAGAAGCTCTGATTCGCATCATCAATCATCCGGCCCTGCAAAACCTTCCATTTTACCTGGAAACGCCCAACGAGCTGGACGGATATGCCGCCGAAATTGCCCTTCTGCGAGAAAACTACCAGTAAAAACGAAAACAGTTTCTTATGAAAAAAGCTGCTGCTCTATCAATGATAACTCATCAACAGGGCAGCAGCCTTATTATGAAAACGAAGCTCTCTTTTATTTTTCCATCATCATCACACTTTCAGCAATGATATCTACACACCGCTCGATTCCCAGCTTTCCGCTGTTCAGACTCAGGTGGTAGTTTCTGGGATTGCCCCATTCATTGCCGCTGTAATACTGATAATAATCCCGTCTCTTTCTGTCAATCTCCCGCATCCGGGCTTCCAGCTTCTTGACTGTCTCATCCGGCTCCAGACGCTGCATCCGCTCAATCCGTTTTTTCATTCCGGCACAGATAAATGCATGGAAACCATTTTCTACAATAATGTCAGAGCAGCGGCCAATAATCACACAGGGACCTGACCACTCCAGTTTCCGAATCACCTGTGACTGAGCCAGAAATACCTGATCCGACACAGGAACCTCATACAGCGGAGAAAAAGGATTCACTGACACATAATCATGGTTAATCCGCTCTTTTCTGCCGATGACCTCGTCATTGGCCCGGAACGCCTCTTCCGCAATATTGCTGTCTTCAGCTGCCATGGAAATGATCTCCTTGTCATAAAAAGGAATTCCCAGCTTCTGTGCCAGACGGAATCCGATCTCACGGCCTCCGCTTCCAAATTCACGGCTGATTGTAATTACCTTGTTCATAATTGCCCTGCCTCCTCTCACGTAAGACACACGCATCTTATTCGTGTGACTATCATCTTACCATGTTTGAGACAATATTTCTACAAAAGTTATGAATTTTTCACAATTTTCTCATAGGCAATTCGCTCATCTCCGTTAGAAAGGCAGATAATTCCGCACTGTACAAAGCCGTTTTTCTCCAGAAGCTTCTGCATGGGGATATTATCCCGGTGGGTATCAATCCTCAAATCCCCTCCGCTTTGTTCCAGACACCATCCAATGCAAAAGCTGGCCGTCCCCTTTTTCCGTCCGGGAGCAGCTACCCGGTGCATCACCCCGTAAGGGCCTTCTCCCTGCCATTCTCCCTCATAGATCCTTGCGTAATCCGGATCCGCCTCCACAGAAAAATAGAAAGTTCCGAGAAGGCGTCCCTCCTCCTCACAGACATAGCTTTTCCCGCTGCGAATATCCTGCTCCACAATTTCACGGGGCGGATACGACTGTCCCCACTGATTGGGATTTCCATGCTCCTGCATAAACTGCCGTGCATCCTGATATAAAAGAAGCACCTCTTCCAACTCCTCCATGGACGTTTTTCTAATATTCATATCCATCTCTCCCTTTTTCTGTCCTCTGCCGGGTTCTCTGTCGCTGCCTGCCCTGACTCCAATCTGCCGCCGGGCTCTCTGTCACTGCCTGCTCTGGCTCCGTTTTGCCGCCGGATTCATCGTCAGGATCCGATCAGCCACCCGCTCTGCAAATTCTGCATCATGCTCTACAAATACCATCGTAGGCCGGAATTTTAAAATCAGCTCCTCAATCTGTATTCTGGAATATACGTCTATATAATTCAGCGGTTCATCCCACAGATACAGATGGGCCTGTTCGCAGAGACTCCTTGCAATCAGAACCTTTTTCTTCTGCCCCTGGCTCAGCGTTTCCAGCGGCTTTTCCAGCTGTTCTCTGGAAAAATCCAGTTTTCTAAGCAGGGTACAAATCAAATGCTCCTCCACCTGAAACGCTCTGGCATACTCTCTCAGACTTCCCTGCAGATGGGAAGTATCCTGCGAAACATAAGAAATTTTCAGTCCGGAGCCCTTCCATATCTGTCCCGCCGCCTCTGTCTGCTCTCCCAGAATCAGCCGGAAAAGACTTGATTTTCCACATCCGTTTTTCCCCCGGAGACAGATTCTCTCCCCGTTTCTGATTTCCGCAGTCACCGGCTCGCTGACAGGAACCGGCGGATTTCCATAGCAGGCGGAAACCTGATCCAGAACTACAAGCCGCTGGCTGTGATAGGAAAGCGGAAACAGCTTCAGACTGTCCGCTGTCTCTACATTTTTCAGAAGTTCTTTTTTCTCCTGAACAGCCCGTTCCTGACGGCGCTGCATATTTTTTCTCTGCTGCTGCATTCTCCGGGATTTTTCTCCCAGATAGGAACGCGTCCCGATAAAGGTTTCTTCCTTTTTCGGATTTCTTCCGATTTTTGAAGCTTCCGCCTGATCCGCCCATCTGCCTGACTGGCGCGCTCCTTCCTCCAGACGCCGGATATCCTTTTTCAGACGATTATTTTCCGCCTCCTCGAAAGCATCCCGGCGCTTTCTGTTTTCATACCAGGAAGAAAAATTTCCCTGCTGAATTTCAATGTCCTGTCTGTTCAAAGCCAGAATATGATCCACACATCCGTCCAGAAACGCCCGATCATGGGAGACCAGAAGAAATCCCTCTCTGCTGCTTAAATACCGGCTTACCGCCTTTCGCGCCTCCTGATCCAGATGATTGGTCGGCTCGTCAATCAGAAGAAAATGGCCCTGGCGCAAAAATAACGCCGCCAGCAGCGCCTTTGTCTGTTCTCCCTTGGAAAGAGTCTGAAACGGCCTGTACAAAATTTCCTCCTCTGCCTGAAGTTTGGACAGCTCCCTCTGAATCTCCCACAGCTGCGCCTCTCCGTCAGTCACCAGATCCAGCACCTGCCAGGTTTCCAGCTCCGGATGAGGAACCGGAAACGGAAAATAATCGCATACCGCCTGTGTCTGAATGGCTCCGTTGTGATCCAGTTCTCCTGACAACAGCTTTAAAAAAGTTGTTTTTCCCTTTCCGTTTCGCCCTGTAACCCCTAATCTCCATCTGGTGTCCAGATGAAACGATACCCGGTCAAACACCGGTTCACTGCTTCCTTCATAAGAAAAACTAAGATTCTGTACCTGTATTAACGACATCTCTATCATTCCTCCCTGCTAAGTCAGACCTTTATCCACCGTCTGACAAAAAAACCATGCAGGAATCCACAAAATCATCGTTTTCTCCACCGTCTTTCCACGCAATCCACAATACGACGCAGAACCTTTTCTCCTTTGGCTGCCCGGCCCGGTATCTCAAAAACCGCTCCGTCCGCACCGACTTTTCTGTCAGAAATGCCGTCAAAACCATCCTGCCAGAAATCCGGGCATCAAAAAAAGAGGGAGAGAATGAAATCATGTTCCTGCAAAACAAGCACATCAAAAGCAGCGGTTAATACCGCCTGTCGCCTTTTTGTGCAGCTGCCTGTGCAGAAATCATAACTTCATTCTCTCACCCCTTTCCGTTTTATCTGTCAGTCAATGTATCACACTTTTCCTTGCCTGTCAACCCATTTGCATCTGTCTGAGATTCCCGTTTTTCTTTACCGGATAAAGCTGGTCTTTACCTTGGCTTCTCCTTCCGGATAGGAAATACCGGCTGCCTTTCCTGCCTCGATGCATTTGATCATCCAGGCCATATTCTGTCCGATTCCCCGCATGATCTGCAGACCTTCCAGATCCTGTCTGACCTCTTCCGGTTTATTTCCGTGAACCATATGCCAGTAATTTGAAGAAACCACAGGCATTTTTGCAAAAACAAAATATTTGCTCAGGGCATCCAGTGAGGCCGTGGTTCCTGCTCTTCTTGCAGAAGCCACTACAGCGCCCGGTTTAAACGCAAATGCCTTGCTGCCGGAATAGAACAGACGATCCAGGAAGGACAGAATCCGTCCGCTGGGATGTCCATAATATACCGGTGTTCCAAACACAAATCCGTCTGCCTCTTCTGCTTTTTTGCGCACCTCATTTACCATATCATCATCAAATACGCAGTGTCCCAGCTTTCCGCAGCTGCCGCAGCCGATGCAGTCTCTGATAGCTTCTTTTCCCAGCTGGATAATCTCTGTTTCCACGCCTTCCTTCTCCAGAGCCCCTGCCACTTCACAGAGAGCTGTATAGGTACATCCCTCCTCATTGCTGCTTCCGTTAATCAATAATACCTTTGCCATCTTACCTTCTCCTTCCTGTTTCTTATACTTATCTCCATCATTTTCTTCCGCTCTGAAACCTTGCTTCAGGCCTCTGCTTCTCTTATCTCCCATTCAGACCGACTGCATCACAGCCGCCCGTACCAGATGCTCTGCCAGAACCGCCGTCGTAACAGCGCCTACACCGCCCGGCACCGGCGTCGCCATAGATGCCTGACCGGAAATGGAATCCAGCTCTACATCTCCGCAGAGCTTTCCGTTTTCATCCACATTGATTCCCACGTCAATCACAACCGCATCCTGTCCCACATACTCCCGGTTCAGCATACGGGCCTTTCCGGCAGCGGCCACCAGAATCTCACCATTCCGGCATGTCTGAGGCAAATCTTTCGTTCTGGTGTGGCAGATGGTTACCGTAGCATTCTCCTTAACAAGCAGCATAGACAGAGGACGTCCTACTACCATACTGCGGCCTACCACCGTCACCCGTTTTCCCTCCAGAGGGATCTCATAGTGCTTCAGAACCTGAATCACCGCCTCAGCCGTACAGGGCGCGAATCCGCTGTCATCTCCTGCAAATACTTTTGCAATATTCATCGGAGAAATCCCGTCCAGATCCTTCTCAGGAGAAATCATCTTCTCAATATCCTTCTCCCGGATCTGACGGGGAAGAGGACGGAGAAGAAGAATTCCTGTCACATTTCTGTCTTCATTGATTCTGGAAAATTCTTCCCGGAACTCCTCATTGCTGATATTTTCAGGATAGTGAAAGCACTGCACCTGAAGACCAAAGGCCTCCATTTTTTTCACTGCTCCCCTCTCATAGGAAATATCATCCGGACGCTCTCCCACCCGGACAATCGCCAGTCTGGGAATCTCTCCCTTCAGGCCGGCTAACTGCTCCTGTACCCGCTCTTTTATGGCAGAGGAAACCTCTGCTCCTTTTAAAATCTGCATCTGTTCTGCTCCTCCTCCGGCATCCCTTAACCTCTCAGCTTTTTCAGAACACGGCCGTAAATTTCATCTGCCTGCTCTGTTCCTGCTGCAATCAGTTTTTCTGCCTTTTCATTGAGTTCCTCTGCCTGATCCCGGTTTTTCATGGATTTTGTATTAATGTAAACATTCATGACTGCCCCGTTTAAGGCTGCCCTTGCCATCTGAGCAGCAACTCCCACATCAGAAACAGCCATTTTGCTTCCCTTTTCCTCCAGAAGTCCCAGAATATCCAGCACAGCCGATGTCTTTTCCATCATCTGCAGAGGAACCAGACTGGCCGCCAGAAGCCTCTCCTCCATCACTCTCTGCTTCTCTTCCTGCTCCTCTTTTGTAGCGGAAGGCATACCGTAAGCTGCCGCCAGAGGTGCAAATACCTCTGCATCCTTGTCTGCCAGAGCTGTCAGCTCCAGCTGGAGAATATTCAGGGCAAAGAGGCTCTGCTGCATCTCCTCCTCCACATCCTCATACCGTTTCTTGCCCACAGTCAGATTGGCCACCATCTGTCCCAAAGCTGCCGCCAGACTGCCGCAGAGAGCAGATGCGCCGCCTCCGCCCGGTACCGGCGCCTTTGATGCCAGAGCATCTCCCCAGCTTCCGATTGTCTGTTTTTCTATCATACTTTTCATTTCCTTTCCTGTATTCTGCTGACCTGAATTGCGGCCATTCAGCCATGTATCTTCCTGCCCGCCTGCAGCAAATAACACACGCTGGAAAACGGAATCTTCGCATCACTGAATCAATACAATTGTAGCACATTCCGGATTTTATGGAAACAGAAATTGACATACCTGTTTCCTGACATTATACTATAAGCAGGATACCAATCCCTGTAATATAAAAAAGTCTGGATATCTTCCAGAATAAGGAGGGAAAAATGAAAAAGCTACTCAAAGAATTTCGTGATTTTGCATTAAAAGGAAACATGTTTGATCTGGCTGTCGGCGTAATCATCGGCGGTGCATTCAACGGTCTCGTCTCCTCCCTGGTAAGCAATATTATTATGCCGGTGCTTACTCTGATCACCGGAAAAATTGATTTCAGCAATATGTTTATTGCCTTAAACGGGGAACATTATGCCACTCTGGAGGCAGCAAAAGAGGTTACCTCCGTTTTTGCATACGGACTCTTTCTGACTGAACTGCTGAATTTTATCATTATGGCGTTTGTTGTATTCCTGGTTGTCAAAAAACTCAACTCCCTGCGCCATGAGCCGAAAGCGCCGGCGCCCCATGAAAAGATCTGTCCCTTCTGCAAAACAAAGATCGATCTGGATGCCACCCGCTGTCCTCACTGCACATCCATTCTGTCCGAGGAGAACACCGGCGTATAGTATCCGTTTTTTCTGATACCTGATTACACAACATAAAACGGAGCGCTGCAAAACAGACCTTTAATCTGTATGCAGCGCTCCGTTTTATGTTTTAAAAAAATATAATCAGGCCTCCGCCACAGAGCGCACCACTGATTTCACAGCTCTTTCCAGGCGGACAATCATTTCATCTACATCCTCTTTTTCAATAACAAGCGGAGGTACAAAACGGATAATCTGACTTCCCGCGCTGATCAGCACCAGATGCTCCTCTAAAAGAGCCGTTTTCACCACCGGACCTGCCGGCATGGAAAGCTCCAGTCCCTGCATCAGACCCTTTCCTCTATGCGCTGCAACACAGTCCAGACGTCCTGCCAAAGCCTCCAGCTGCTCCCACAGATACTGTCCGATTTCCCGGACATGAGCCACCAGATTCTTCTCCTCAAACAATTCCAGAACCTTATCTGCTGCCGCACAGACCAGGGGATTTCCTCCGTAGGTTGTGCCGTGATCCCCCGGCTCCATAACCTTTGCAGCCGTGCCGCAGGCCAGAAATGCACCGATGGGAAGCCCGTTTCCCAGGGCCTTTGCCACTGTCATAACATCCGGCTTCACCCCGTATTCCTGCCATGCAAACATCGAGCCGCTGCGGCCCATTCCGCACTGAATTTCATCCAGAATCAGCAGTGCTCCATACTCGTCACAGAGACTGCGGACTCCCTTTAAAAACTCTTCTGTGGCCGGATAAATTCCGCCCTCTCCCTGGATCGTTTCCATAATAACTCCGCAGGTTTTTTCACTGAACAAAGCCTTTACACTGTCCAGATTATTGAATTCTGCAAACCGGATTCCCGGGATCAGCGGAGCAAACGGCTCCTGATAATGGTCATTTCCCGTAACAGAAAGAGAGCCCAGACTCCGTCCATGGAAGGAGTGCTTCATGGCAATAATCTCATAATCCTGCCCCATTCCCTTATTAAAAGCGTGGCGCTTTGCCACCTTTAAAGCTCCTTCTACCGCCTCCGTTCCACTGTTGGTGAAAAACACCTTATCCATACCGGAAACCTTCAAAAGCTTTTCTGCTGCGCCAATCGACGGTGCATTGTAAAACAGGTTTGAAGTATGGCACAGCTTATCCACCTGATCCTTGACCGCCTCCTGAAACTCTCTGCATCCGTATCCCAGGGCCATAACGGCAATTCCGGCTCCAAAGTCCAGATATTCTGTTCCGTCCGTATCATACAGATACACGCCCTCTCCCCGGTCAAACACCACCGGAAAACGGTTGTAAATTTTATACAGGGCATGCTCCGCCCGTTCCATATACTGTTCTTTTCCCATAGCACGCCTCCTTACTGAATTGCATGAAAATACCGCTCTGCCCCATTGGCAAACATCACCGTTCCGATTCCCTGATTCGTGAAAATCTCCAGAAGCAGACAGTGGGGAATCCGTCCATCCAGAATATGAACACGGGAAACGCCGTTTTCAATGGCATCGACACAGTTCTGAAGCTTCGGAAGCATGCCGCCTCCCAGCTGGCCTCCGTCTACAAAAGTTCTTGCCTCATCCACTGTCATTTCAGAAATCAGGGTACTCTTATCCTGAAAATCCCGGTACACGCCCTCTACGTCCGTCAAAAAGGCCAGCTTTTCCGCATGAACCGCTTTTGCAATGGCACAGGCCGCATCATCCGCGTTAATGTTGAAGCTCTGGAAATGATTATCAAAACCGATGGGACAGATAATGGGAAGAAAATCCTTTTCCAGCAAATCATAAATAATCTTCGGATTCACCTCTGTAATATTTCCCACAAAACCGATATCCTGACCGCCGGACAGCTTCTTTTCGCATTTTAACATCATTCCGTCCTTGCCGCTGATTCCCACAGCGTTCACCCCCAGCTCATTTACCAGCTGGACCAGGCTTTTATTCACTTTGTTTAATACCATTTCTGCAATCTCCATGGTATCCTCATCCGTCACCCTCAGACCATTGACAAACCGCGGCTCCATGCCCGCCTTGGACACCCAGCGGCTGATTTCCTTTCCTCCGCCATGAACGATAATCGGCTTAAAGCCAACCAGCTTTAACAGAACCACATCCTGAATCACCTGATACTTCAGATGCTCGTCAACCATAGCGCTTCCACCGTATTTGACAACAATAATCTTTCTGTTAAACCGCTGAATATAGGGCAGAGCTTCAATCAGAACCTCCGCCTTCTGCCGCTCAGTCAGCTGCTCCATATGCAGCTCTTCCTCTCTGTAATCTGTTTTCTTTCCGTTTTCCATCCTTATTTTTCTCCTCTGATACTCCCGTTTTTTCAGGTTTACGAACGATAATCTGCGTTAATTTTTACATAATCAAAGGTCAGATCGCAGCCCCAGGCCGTTGCTGTCTGATCTCCCATTTTCACATCAGCAACAGCCGTTACCTCCGGCTCGGAAAGGATCCTTGTAGCCTCCTCCTCACTGTAATCCAGAGCCACTCCATTTTCAATAATCTGAAGTTTTCCTGCTGCGCTTTCAAAGAACAGATCCACCTTTTCCGGGTCAAACTCTGCGCCGGAATAGCCCATTGCACAGAGGATTCTTCCCCAGTTGGCATCATGTCCGAAGATCGCCGCCTTTGTCAGATTGGAGGTAATCACAGACTTGGCCAGAGTCACTGCCTGCTGCTTGCTTTCTGCCCCGATTATCTTAACCTCAAAGAGAGCCGTGCATCCCTCTCCGTCTCCTGCCATCTTTTTTGCCAGAGTCTCATTGACCACATTCAGCGCCTGACAAAATGCGTAGTAATCCTCATTTTTCTCTGTAATAACCGGATTTCCCGCCATGCCGTTGGCCAGAAGGAGAACCGTATCATTGGTTGAGGTATCTCCGTCTACAGAAATCATATTGTAGGTATCCTTAATATCCTGACTGAGAGCCTCCTGCAGAAGTTCTCCGGAAATAGCCAGATCCGTTGTCACAAAAGCAAGCATGGTACACATATTGGGATGAATCATGCCTGAGCCCTTGCACATCCCGCCTATGGTTACTGTTTTTCCTCCTGCCTCAAATTCCACAGCCACTTCCTTTTTCTCCGTATCCGTTGTCATAATCGCCTTTGCAGCCTCAGTTCCGCTTTCCAGGGTGTCGGACAGAAGAGGCGCCATCATCCTGATTCCTGCCGTCAGACGGTCCATGGGAAGCTGCATGCCAATCACTCCGGTGGAGGCGACTAAAACGCCGTCCTCAGACACTCCCAGGGCCTCTGCCGCAGCCTGGGCCGTCGCTTTGCAGTAGCTGTAGCCCTCTGCGCCCGTACAGGCATTGGCAATTCCCGCATTGATCACAACGGCCTGGGCCTTTCCAGACTCCTTTACCAGCTTCTGATCCCATTTTACCGGAGCAGCCTTTACTACATTGGTTGTAAAGGTTCCTGCTGCCTGACATGGTACCCGGCTGTAAATCATAGCCATATCTTTTCTGTCCTTATACTTGATTCCGGCCGCTGCAGATGCTGCCAGAAAGCCTTTTGCAGCTGTTACGCCGCCTTCTGTTTTCTTCATTTTCTTCTCACCCTCCTGATCCTTCCGAATATTTCTGCCGGAAACGCAGCTGTTCTTCTTTTACTGATTAAACCGGGTAATATTCTCCTCGTTCAGCACAAAATCATACACATTAAAATCCTCCCGCCTGGTCCAGCCCACACGATTCCAGAATTCGTTTCCAAGACTGTTGGACTTAAAGGCCACCAGGCTGACCTTATTGATCCCTTCTGCCCGCAGAGCCAGCATGGCAAAATGGGCCATTCTGTGTCCTACTCCCCGTTTCCGGTAATCGTCTGCCACACACACATGATAAAACGATCCGGTTCGTCCGTCATGACCGCAGAGAATACTTCCCACAATCCGTCCGTTCTGCTCCGCCACCACGCTGGTAGTGGGATTTCTTTTTAAAAACCGCTCCACTCCCTCTCTGGAGTCATCGATGGAACGGATTCCAAAGCCTGAAATCTGCATCCAGAGTTCATAAACTTTTTCATAATCCTCTATGGTCATCTCCCGGATATGTACACTCATGGTTCCTGCCATTGTTCCGAACCTCCCTACGGGAATACCGCAATCTGCCGAAGCCCCGTATTCTCCGGAAGTCCGAACATCAGATTCATATTCTGCATTGCCTGACCGGCTGCCCCCTTTACCATATTGTCAATGGCGCCCATCATAACAATCCGCCCTGTCCTGGGATCCGGCTGAAATGCGATATCTGCAAAGTTGCTGCCCTCAACCCATCTTGTCTGAGGTACCTGGCCCGGGTTCATCACCCGCACAAAATACTCGTTTTCATAATACTTATCGTAAACTGCCTTAATCTCCTCTGCCGTTGTCTCTCTGGTAAGAGAACCATAGGCTGTCACCAGAATCCCCCGGTTCATCGGAACCAGATGAGGAGTAAAGCTGACAGTCACAGGTCTGCCTGCCGCATAAGACAGCTGCTCTTCAATCTCCGGCGTATGACGGTGGGAAGCCACTCCGTAGGGCTTCATGCTTTCATTCACCTCACAGTACAGGCTGGGAACCTTGGCGCTTCTTCCCGCACCGGAGGTTCCTGATTTTGCATCAATAATAATCGTATCCGGATCAATCAGCCCTTCCTTTACCATGGGATACAGCGTTAAAAACGAACATGTGGGATAACATCCCGGATTGGCTATCAGTCTTGCATTCTTTATTTTCTCCCGGTTAATCTCCGGCAGCCCGTACACAGCCTCCGGAAGAAACTGTGGAGTGGGGTGCTTCAGCCGGTACCACTGCTCATAAACGTCCACATCCTTAATCCGGAAATCGGCACTCAGATCGATAATCTTTGTTTTTGAAAGAATCTCCTCTGTCAGCTGGGATGCACAGAAGCCCTGGGGCGTAGCTGTAAATATCACATCTGCCATATCGGCCAGCTTTGCCATATCGTCATCCTGACACGGCTCGTCTGTCAGGTGAGACATATTTCTATAGATAGAAGAAAAATCCTCTCCCACATAGCTTCTTGATCCATACCACACAAGCTCCACATCCTCACGCTGCAGCAAAAGCCTCGCCAGCTCTGCTCCTGCATATCCGGTAGCTCCGATAATGCCTGCTCTTATCATAATTCTCTCCCTCTCTTATTTCCTTTTCTGAAATCATTCGCAAATTCTTTCTCGCATTGCAGTGATGTCTTGTGAAATTGCTTTGTTTCATTATAACCATTTTTCCCTTCCATGAAAAGAGTTTTTTTCAGGTTTTCGTAATTATACAGCTTGATTGAATATTATGCAATACTTTTTATAAAAATTCAAATAATGCTTGCATTTTTCGAAAAAGTGTTGTATATTTATGAAGTCATAAACATTTGATTACAAAAAATGAATCATATATGCTGAGGAGGATTATAATTATGAAAGAGAAAGTTGTACTTGCTTATTCCGGCGGACTGGACACTACCGCAATTATTCCGTGGCTGAAGGAAACCTTTGACTATGATGTTATCTGCTGCTGCATCGACTGCGGCCAGGGCAATGAACTGGACGGTCTGGAAGAGCGCGCAAGACTGTCCGGCGCTTCTAAATTATACATTGAAGATCTGGTAGATGATTTCTGCGACAATTACATTGTTCCCTGCGTTCAGGCCAATGCAGTCTATGAAAACAAGTATCTGTTAGGAACCTCTATGGCACGTCCGGCCATTGCCAAGCGCCTGGTAGACATTGCAAGAAAAGAGGGCGCTTCTGCCATCTGTCACGGTGCAACCGGAAAGGGAAATGACCAGATCCGTTTCGAGCTGGGAATCAAGGCCCTGGCTCCTGATATTAAAATCATTGCTCCCTGGCGTATGACCGACGTATGGACCATGCAGTCCCGGGAAGACGAAATTGAATACTGCAAGCAGCACGGCATTGACCTGCCCTTTGACGCAAACCACAGCTACAGCCGTGACCGCAACATCTGGCACATCAGCCATGAGGGCCTGGAACTGGAAAATCCGGCTAACGAGCCTAATTATGATGATCTTCTTGTGATGAGCGTAACTCCGGAGAAAGCGCCGGATAAGGCAGAATATGTAACCATGACCTTTGAAAAAGGCGTTCCCACCAGCGTCAACGGAGAATCCATGAAGGTTTCTGATATCATCCGCAAATTAAATGAGCTGGGCGGAAAACACGGCATCGGTATTATCGATATTGTAGAAAACCGTGTTGTCGGCATGAAGTCCCGTGGTGTTTACGAGACTCCTGGCGGAACCATTCTGATGGAGGCACATCAGCAGCTGGAAGAGCTGGTATTAGACCGGGCTACTATGGAAGTCAAGAAGGAAATGAGCAACAAGCTGGCTCAGATCGTATATGAGGGCAAATGGTTTACTCCTCTTCGTGAGGCTGTTCAGGCATTTGTAGAATCCACCCAGGAATATGTTACCGGTGAAGTTAAATTCAAACTCTACAAAGGAACCATCACCAAGGCCGGAACCACCTCTCCCTACTCTCTCTACAGCGAGTCTCTGGCATCCTTTACTACCGGAGATCTGTATGACCACCATGATGCAGACGGCTTTATCACTCTGTTTGGTCTTCCTCTGAAGGTTCGTGCTATGAAAATGGCAGAGCTGAAGAAAAATAATCAGAAATAACAATTCAGGACGGCGAGAGGATTGGAAGAAAAATTAGCGTCAAGCTTGCTTGTAAGCAAAATTTTCTTCCAATCCTCACATCGGAGGAATCTCCAATGCTTCTTGTCCGGCCAAGCCGGACAAGAAGATGCACCGTCCTGAACAGTTACAATAAACCAAACTGTGTTGGAAAGTAAAACAAAACTCCCGCAGACTCCGGGTTATCTCCGGAATCTTCGGGAGTTTTTCTTTATAATTTTAATTTTCTGCTTCTTCCCTTCCGCTTCAGATAACGGATTCCGTAGTGCTCCGGGATCTGAGCCAGCACAATGGCCACAAATACCAGCACACATCCAACCAGCTCTCTGGCAGACAGCTTCTGTCCCAGAATCACCCAGCCTGCAAGCAGGGAAAAGACAGATTCCAGGCTGAGAATCAGAGATGCCACCGTGGGATCCACATTTTTCTGAGCTACAACCTGAAGGGTATAGGCTACGCCGCAGGAGAAAACTCCGGCGTAAAGAACCGGAGCCCATGCAGCCATAATTGCCTCCCAGGACGGCTTCTCATATAAAAACATGAGAATTCCGGAAATAATTCCCGCTGTAAAAAACTGAATGCAGGAAATCACAACACCGTCCGCCTTCGGAGAAAAATAATCAATGACCAGAATATGAACAGAGAAGCCAATGGCGCATAAAAATACCAGGAAATCTCCCCGTCCAATGGAAAATCCTTCTGTAATACATAAAAGATACATGCCCACTGCCGCAATTGCCACACTGAGCCAGGTATTCAAGCCTGTGCTTTTTCCCAGAAACAGCCCCAGCACCGGAACAATTACAATATAAAGAGCTGTAATAAATCCGGCCTTTCCCACCGTTGTCTGGGCAATTCCCATCTGCTGCAGGGTACTGGCCACACAGATTACAAGGCCGCAGCAGATTCCTCCGATAACTGCCATATGTCTCTGCTGCTGTCTTTGTCCCCTGCTTACATGTCCGTTTTCTCCCGCTCCGATACTCCGGAGAAAAAAGATACAGGGAATCAGCATCACTCCTCCGATCATAAAACGGCAGCAGTTAAATGTAAATGCTCCTACATAATTCATTCCCTCACTCTGTGCAACAAATGCCACGCCCCAGATCAGGCCGGTCAAAAGCAGCATTGCCTTGCTGCCTCCTGATTTTCTGTTTCTGTATTCCATACTTCTTTCCTCTTTACTTACCTTCTTTTTTCCTTACTTTTTTCTTTTATCTGCCCTCTTCAGTATACGCCTGAAAGCCTGAGCTTTCCATCCGGCTTCCATCCGGCAGAATCCACAAAGCCTCTGTCTTGTCCAAAGATTCAATCAGAGCCAGCCCCTCTTCCGGCTTCATATTGAATACGGCTGTAGACAGCGCATCCGCCTCTCCGCTGTCCGGTGAAAGGATGGTCACTGACTGATATTCATTCCAGGGCATCAGAAGTTCCGGATTGATAATGTGATGATAACGTGTTCCGTCTACCTCGTAAAACCGCTGATAGGTGCCGCTGGTAACAAGACACATATCCGTCAGATCCACAACCTGCACATAAGGATTTTCCGCTCCCGGATCCGGATTCTGAATTCCCACTCTCCAGGGCTTTCCATCTCCTCGGGAGCCGATGGTGACAACATTTCCGCCCAGACTTAAAAGAGCATTCGTCACCCCTGCCTCCCGCAAAGTATCAGCCAGTCTCTGCGCTGTGTAGCCCTTGGCCACTGCTCCTACATCCAGTCTCATCTCCGGATCCTCCAGATACACGGTTCCTGCCTGACGGTCCAGATGAATATCATGGATATCCATATGCTTTGCCGCTGATTCCAGTTCAGTCATGGAAGGCACCATGGGAAACTTTGATTCTCCCAGAGCCATTTCCCGGTAATCATGCCAGATCGAAAGCACGCTTCCCATCCCCACATGAACACCGCCCCCGGTCAGATCATACTCCTTTAAGGAAAATTCCAGAAGATCCAGAATATCCTCAGGAACCTCCACCGGAGACATTCCCGCATGATCATTGATGACCTTAATATTATTCACGCCCTCGTAGCTGTGATAAATATCATACAGCTGATGATACCTTTCCAGCTCACTGTGCACCAGCTGCTCCCATTCATCAAACTGCTCCTCATCATCTGCATAAATGGTAATGCTGGTTACGGTATCAAAATACGTCAGATACTGCACATCAAAGGGCTTTTGCTTCTTTCTGATTCCCGCTGTCCCGCAGCCGGCAGCAAGCCCTGAAAGAATCAGAACGGCAGCGGTCACCGCAAGCAGCCTCCAGCGTTTCAAAGGCATCTGCCACCTGTCTTTCCCTCGTCTTTTTACACCTTCCTGCATCTTTTACCTCTCTGTCCTGTAATCCTTCTGCTGCCTCATTCCCCTCTGTTTTGGAACACATAGCTTTTATGATAGCATAAAAAAAGGATGATGAAAAGTCCATCATCCTTTTTTCTTTTCTTATTCCTCAAACCCCACACTCTTTAAGAACCGGTCAAAGCCTTCCCGTCCCTCCGGTGTGCATTTGTAAACTCCCGCATCCTCCAGAACCCGGGCAAATACCTTACCCACCTCATCCTGCAGGATTCCCGGAATTGTTTCTTTTGTTACTGTTTCATAATGAGGCAGGAACTCGTCCACCCAGTCAGCATGCTTGGTCAGAACCTCATTGCTGCGGATATCCTTTCCTTCCACAATATACTCGCCCAGAAGCGCCAGTTCATCCTTCAGACGGGATGGAAGCACGGCCAGTCCCATGACCTCAATCAGGCCGATATTTTCTTTCTTGATATGATGCAGCTCCTGATGAGGATGATACAGTCCCAGCGGGAATTCTTCTGTCGTAATATTGTTGCGCAGTACCAGATCCAGCTCATATTTGCTGCCGTTTTTTCTGGCAATCGGAGTAATGGTATTGTGCGGCTCTCCGTCTGTCTCTGCATATACAAAGGCCGCCTCGTCCGTATAGGCTCTCCAGGCGCCAAGCACCTTATCGCCCAGCTCAATCAGCTGATCCGGATCTTCTCCCCGCAGGCGGAGCACAGACATGGGCCAGCGGACAATTCCCGCCTCCACATCTTCAAAGCCCTTCATGGTGTAATATTTTTCCACCGGAGCCTTGGCCATGGCAAAGGTGTAATGGCCGCCCTGGAAATGATCATGACTTAAAATAGAGCCGCCAACTATGGGCAGATCCGCATTGGAACCCAGGAAATAGTGAGGGAACTGCTTTACAAAATCAAACAGCTTCACAAAGGTGGCCCGCTCAATCTTCATGGGCGTATGCTGTCCGTTAAACACAATACAGTGCTCATTGTAATATACATAAGGAGAATACTGGAATCCCCACTTGCTGTCATTTACCGTAATCCGGATAATCCGGTGATTGTTTCTCGCCGGGTGATTCAGTCTTCCTGCATATCCCTCATTTTCCATACACAGCAGACACTTGGGATAACCGCTCTGCTTTGCCAGCTTCGCCGCTGCAATCGCCTTGGGATCCTTCTCCGGTTTGGAAAGGTTAATGGTAATGTCCAGATCGCCGTAAGGTGTGCTTGTCACCCACTTCTGATCCCTGCACACCCGGTATCTGCGGATATAATCGGAATCCTGACTCAGCTTATAAAAATAATCTGTAGCAGCCTCTGCGCCCTGATTCTTATAAAGATCCCAGAATTTTGCAATCACCTCAGACGGTCTCGGCATCAGACAGTTCATCAGCTTCGTATCAAACAAATCCCGATAGCCAATGCTGTCCTCAATAATGCCCTGGCTGCAGGCATAATCCAGCAGTTCTTTTAAAATCGCTTCCAAATCCATGGAGCCGCTTTCCTCAGATGAGCCTTCTGTCTCCGCCGGCTCCTCGTATTCATCCAGACGCAGCGCTTCCAAAAGCTGATTGATCGCATAGGTTCTGTCATCTTCTGTAATCAGCCCGGTTTCCACACCATACTCCGCCAGGTTTCTAATCGCACTGTAAACCATACCTAAATACCCCTTTTCTTTTTCATTCCTATGGAATTTCTGTTTTTAGTATAACTCCAAACCGTCTTCAGATCTATACAATAATCTTTGAATTTCCTGGAAATTATCCTTCAGGGCCTTCTAATTCCAGCTTTTCACATAAGTATTCAGATTATGAACACAGTATTCATTATACGGATACTGATCCGTTGTCACATATCCTGCAGGCGCGTCGATCAGCTGCGGAATCCTGTTTACCAGAGTTGCGCAGGTCATCTCAACGGTAGCAGGGCGATTGACAGAAATCGTTGTCTCCGGCTCTCCCACCAGAGTCCAGTCATTCCGGTCAAACTCATCCGGCGCAAATACCTTGCCTACACACTCGGTTACAAGCGTAATTCCCTCTTCTGTCTCTGTAGTAACCACGGCCCTCATACCAGTCGGCTCACCGGCCTTGATTACAGCATTCAGGGTTTCGGAGAACAGATCCTCTGAATGGGTTGTTGGATAACATTTCTGAGTCTGCGAGGTAACATGCAGCTTCATCTTACTGCAAAGCCATCCGTTCTGATTCCACATATAGGAAGGAACGTATTGTCCGCTCTCCACCAGCTCCTTCAGCTCTTCTTCTGACATATGGTTAATATTTGCAATCTCTTTTTCAAACCGCTCCGGTGTAAATCCTGCCCCATGGCCTTCTGCCAGAGCAATTCCGTAATCCTCTACATTGTACCAGCTGCTGCCCAGAATCTTCGTAATCTTAAAGGAGGATCCTGCCAGATTGGTAACCATGGTTCCCCATACCAGATCGCAGTAGCCTACGCCGGTCAGAGTACAGTTTCCTGCCTTCGCCAGTTCGTCCAGTCTGGCTGTCAGTGCCGGTGAAGAATTCCAGGGATACAGCGCCTCCTCACAGGTTGTAATCGCATTGATTCCATGCTTTGCACAGATTGTGAAAATATCCTCCAGCTCGGCAACCGTACTTCTTGTTGCAATAATGCAGACATCCGGCTTTAAAGCGCCCAGGATTTCTTCCGCCTTCTCTGCGGGAGAAATGCAGACTCCGGTTTTGGGATAATCCTCAGCAACAATCTCAGCTGCATCTTTTCCCAGGACAGCCGGATTAATATCAAAGGCCGCTGTCAGCTCTGCCCCCTTTTCAATGGCATAGCGGATCAAATACTTTGCCATCTTTCCGCATCCATACTGTGCAAACGTGATCTTTCTTTCCATACGAGAATCTCCTTTCTTTCTGTATGATATCCGAACAATAGGTATACCATCAGTATACACCAGAAGCCCCGTATCCAGTCAAGATTCTTTTTCTTTTATTTGCCCGTTTCAGACAGTTCCCAGATAGTTGATTCCCTCCTCCTCCAGAATCACCCGTTCTGTAAAAACCCGGGTCTCCTCCTGATATACATAATCACGGATTTCATATAATGCGGTTCTTGTATCCCGAACAGTAATATGAAGACGGTTTTCGGTATCCATCCAGACATCTGCTTCCGGAACCCCCAGCTGAATCTTTTCATCCAGCAGGACATAAGCGCCTTCTGCAGTTTCTGCCTGAATCACAAAATGACAGGAATCATCCAGCATCAGCTCTCCATCCTCCACCATGTCCTCCTGTACATACAGCCCCAGCTCCCAGTTTTCCTCCCCGTGAGAAAAAGCAATGGTTCCATAGGGTTCCATCCCCTCCAGGGTTCTTTTCTCTGCTGAGATCTCTCTCTGACCTTCCGGAATCTCTTCTGAAAACTCCTGCAAAATCTCATCCGCAGTCTCCTGAGATGTTTCCTGCAAAAGCTCATCCGCAATTTTCTGAGATGTTTCCTGCAAAAGCCCGTCCCCGGCAGCTGTGCTTTTTTCTGCAAATTCCTCTGCAGACATTTCTGTATGTTCTTTCGGATTCGCCGCCTTCTCCATCTGGCATCCTGTCAGAATACCTGCAGAAAACAAAACTGCCAGAAAACCTTTTTTCCATATTCCCCTTTTCGCTGCCCTGTCTGTTTTTTTCTCCATAATCTTTTTATCAATATTCTTTTCACACATCATAAATGTCTTCACCTGCCCTTCTTTTCTCTATGATATCATGCTCCCTTCCCTTATGCTTTACCCTTTCCTTACGATTCTATGTTATTTTCAGACAGGAATGTTTCCTATTACATGAAAAAGAAGCTCGCTCGCGAGCTTCTCCGCCTGCGGCGGG